>Ga0208321_1000093_pt1 | contig 105837 bp, 88 predicted proteins | sample June2015DPH_4_15_FD_184692 | JGI IMG/M metagenome (GOLD analysis project Ga0208321, IMG submission 184692) | Peatland microbial communities from SPRUCE experiment site at the Marcell Experimental Forest, Minnesota, USA - June2015DPH_4_150... | ecosystem: Environmental > Terrestrial > Soil >... | reverse complement strand
CCATTGATGTTCTTTGCGCCGTGGCTGTGGCGGCGGCGGACATTGTTGGTGATGGGTGTCATCATTTTCGGGGCATTGCTGGTGGTGTTTCGGCTGTGTGGCAACCTTGGGCTGATCCTCCGTTTGGAAAATATCAAGCTGTTTGACCACTGGGACTTCCTGTTGCAGGTGATGATATTGACAGCGGGTGGGTTGCTGCTGGTGCTGTTGGTGGCGAGCGAAGCGTGGCAGCGGCGGGACATCATTACCGTGGTTCTCGTGTTCTGGATACTGAGCGGGCTGTTCTTTGCGGTTGTGTTGAATTGGACGATAAGTGCCCGGAGTTATCTTCCGATGGTACCGGCGGTGGTGATATTGCTGGTGCGGCGGCTGGGGCGACAGCAACCTTTAATCAGGGATGTTTGGTTGTTGGGGCCATTAATCCCGGCGGCGGTGATCACGATGAGCGTTGCGGTGGCTGACTACCGACTGGCTAATTCGAGGAGAACGGCGGCAGAACAAATTGCCGCGAAGTACAAACCTGCAGACTACCAGCTATGGTTTGAGGGAGGGTATGGGACGTTCCAATATTACATGGAAAAGCTCGGCGGCCAACGGATAGATGTGGAGCAGTCAATGTTGCTGCCGGGAGATGTTGTCGTCGTGTCCTGGTTCAATGACAGCGTTTTTGCACTTCCGGCCGGGAGCGTGGGATGGGATGGATATTTAAAATCGCAGCCGCGTTGGTGGATGAATTCCATTGGGAGCGAGGGACACAGCTCGGCGGGATTCTATGGGGCGGATTCGGGGCCTGTCCCCTTTGCCATCGGAAAACTTCCCAGTCAACTTTACTATGTCGTAAAGGTTTTTTTCCAGGTGCAATTCAAATCGCAACCTATCAACCCACAAGAGGTATGGGCTGGCGATGTGCCGAACATTCCGCACTATTCTTGCAAAGTGGACAATAAAACAACCTTCCCAATGAAATCAGAGGGCACAATGCACTTTCAACTGGCCAGCCGACTTGTAGGCAAGGGAAAGATGGCGGAAGCCATTCAAAACTATCGCCAAGCCTTGGATGTGGATTCCAACAACCCGGTGGTATTGTATAATCTGGCTTGGATTCTCACAGCGGCCAGCAAGCCAGAATTGCGTGATGGCCAGGAAGCGGTGAGGCTTGCCACCAAGGCCGTTGAATTGACCGAAAGCAGAGAACCAATCATGATTGGGACGCTTGCTGCTGCCTACGCCGAAACTGGCCAGTTTGCGAATGCGGTCGAATTGGCCAACAATGCATTTGCCTTGGCCTCAATAACAGGCCAAAAAGATGTGGCTGCGAAAATTGACAAACTGCGGAGGCTGTACGCGGCGGGCATGACGTTAAGCACAGCGCCAGCTCCGTAATGCAGCACAGGCTGCCATGCCACTATTTCTCAGACTCACACTTTTCCGTCCTGAATGTCCCGTTCGTGTTCGCGGGACAAGGTTTTGGTATTTACTTGGGGGCTTGAAATTTCAAATCGAATAGCTCGCATAACATTCAATGTGCGGAGTCATTTTGATTTCAACTGCCGGGCAAAATTTCCACCTGCTGGCGTTGGAGCCAGCCGATTCTCCCGGAGCCATCAGTCACCTGCAGCCAGTTGTCGCGATGGTCCAGCACCGCCAGTTCCGCGCCGTCGTGGGCGGTGAATGCATTTTGCGCCTCGTCAAACGGCCCGCTGCGCGCGGTGGCAACTTGCGCGACGACCACGGCAGTTTGTTTTGAAAAATGGATTGCGGCGTTCACGCCGAGACACGCACACGACAAAATGGCAACAGCCACTGCGGCCCGGGTAAAACCGCCCAATGCCGTTTTGAGCGCCGGACGAATTTGCGCCGCAGCCAGCAATGCAAACGTCAGCCAAAGGACGGCAATGGCCAACCCCGTCCACTCATTCAAAGTGAGCACGCCGAGCCATCCCGCACTGCGGGACCAACGGCTTTCGCGGAGCGTCGGGCCCTGCACTTGGTTGCGCGCGAAATCCAGGTTGGCCCGCACCTCCGCGTCGCGCGGCATTAATTGCGCCGCATGGCGATACGCGGCAATCGCGCGGCCCAAATTGCCGGATTTGAATTCCGCATTGCCATAATTGAAATAAAGCGCCGGGGAAACTGCGCCGGATTGAATGATTTTTTTGTAGGCGGTGGCGGCGTCGGCAAATTTGCCCTCGGCGTAAAGTTTGTTTGCGGCGTTGAATTCAACCGAAATGTCAGCGGCCATCGCGCTGCCGGTGGAAATCCAGACCACCATGGCCGCCAGCAAAATGTGCAGGTGTGTTTTCATGCTTTCACGTTTTGCAGGTCGCGAACGGCGTTTTCAAATTGCGAAATCACCGCGGCCAGTTCCCCGCTCGTTCGCATGGGCGCGTAACGCGCCTGGTTGCAGAGCTGGAACAATTCGCGCAGGCCGGCAAGTGTTGTTTCCGGCGCGCCCAGCAAAACCAGACGCTCGTCAATCACAGCTTCGGTGATGGACGATGCGGGACAATCCAGCCGTTCGCCAAGCTGCTCCTGCAGCAGGCGGAACAGCGTGGCGAAAAATTCGTCCGAGTTGTTTTCGGCCGCGAACTGCCGCAAATCGTCCAGTCCGCTTTGAACCAGCCCGGCAACGCGCCGTTGCCGCCGCAAACGGGGATTGTTCGCCAGGCTGTCCGTGCGTTTGCGCCACACGAAAGCCGCGAGCCACGCCATCACCGGCAGACTTTGCACGGCCAGAAACGCCGGTCGCGTCAACAGCGGCGGGCCGGCTGGCGTGAGCGTGCCGAATTGCTCTTTGATGGGCAGAATGTCCTGTGGCGGCGGCGGATTCTGGGAATTGGCGGTTTTCGCGGCGGCAATCATTGGCGCGGGTGTCGTGCCACCGGAATGCACGGCGAGTTGCACCGTCGGCTGCGCGAGCGTGCGATAGGTTTTTGCGCCGGGATCAAAAAAACTGAATGAAAACGCCGGCAATTCATGAACGTCCGTGTTTTGCGGCGTAACGATTTGCTCAAACGTTTTTGTGCCTTGCAAGCCGAGCTGGTCGCTGGTTGCGACTTTGGACGTGGGTGGGTAGGTTTTGAAATCGCGCAAGGCGGGCTGGTCGGGCAACGTGAGCGCATCGAGCGCGCCGTGGCCGGAAATTTGCACGCGCACGGTGATGGGATCGCCGACAGCAACATTAGTCGGTCCGGCGGTGACGGTCATGGTATAATCGCCGACCGCGCCGTTAAAATTCGCCGGGGCTCCGGTGGGCAGCGGCAGCGATTCCACGTTCAGTGTATCCGTGGCGAATGAAACTTGTTTTTGTTCGCCGCCGCCGAACATTCCAAACGGGTCGCGAAATTGACCGAAAAACGAGTCACGCTGCGGATTGGAAGAGGGGACAACGACCACCGCGCTGGCGGTAAATGGCCCAATGCTTACCGGCCCGGGCTTGACCGTGGTCAAGGCCAGCGAAAGGGGGATGTCCCTATAAATCCGGTTGCCAATCTGGACCCGGTGCTCGGGGCTTTGAACCATTTTGCCAACAGTGAACCCATTGGCGGGTGTGCCGGTAAACTGGAAATTGCCAAAATTCTGAACGTCATCACGCAGATACACATCCAACCGGGCAGCCAGCACTTCACCGGGGTAAACCTCCTTTTCCGGCAGCGTAAGTCTCATGAACGCGAGTTCCGAACCGGAGTTGACGGCTGCCGCTGGCGGCGAATTCGGCGGCAGCACCTTCAATCTCAGCGGCGATGAACTTAACCGCTGTCCGCCAACATCGGCGGCCAGCGGCGGGATGGTGAAATCGCCGGCCTGCCGCGGTGTCAGCGTGAAATTATACGTGACCGTGGATTTGGTTTCACCATTGACGAAACTGAACTGGCTCGACGGTCCGACATAGGCGATTTGCAAACCGGCGACATTTGCCGGCATGGGGACATTCCGTGGCGACCCATCCTCAAACGTCAGCGACAGGGTGGCGCTTTCACCCAGCGTGATGGTGTCACGGTCAAGTGACGCCGTGAATGTGACCGCAGGCAGTGGTGCCGTTCCCAGGCACAGCACAGCCAGAACCAAAATCACATCAGGCAAAAAATTATTTTTCAACCGACGTTCCATTTTTTCAAAACCGCTCAAGAAATTCAGAAAAATAGACATTCCCGGGGGCAAAATGTTCATGCTTCAAATCGCCTTCAGCAGCGCGGAAATCAAGCCATCCGTCGTGTGCTCCTTTGCTTCCAGCGCGGGCTCCAATCCCAGGGTGCGGATGGCTTTGCTGGTTTCCTGGCCGATGGACGCGAGTTTCATCTGCGGGAATTTTTTCAGCAGCTTTGGCAAATCAAAACGCGCGTGAAAATGTTCGACCGTCGAGCCGCTCGTGAAGGTGATCCAGTCCGCGCCGCTTTCGAGCAGTGCTGCTCCTGCGCCATCCACGTCTTCGGTTTCGGCCACGGTTTTGTAGACCGCGATGTCGTCCACGATGGCGCCGAATTCTTCCAGCGCGCGCGGCAAATCGGGGTTCGCCGCCTCGGCGCGCAGCAGGCAGATTTTCAAATTTTCAATGCTTTCAAATTTGGCAAGCGCCCCGGCGATTTTCCTTCCGACGAACTCATCCGGCATCACATCCACCTGCAAATGCAACTCCCGCAATTTCGCCGCCGTTGCCGGGCCGACCGCCGCGATGCGCACGCCGCCGATGTCACGCATATCCTGGAACCGCTTGAAAAACAGGTCGAAAAATGCCGTCACACCGTTCGCGCTCGTGAACACCAGCCAGTTGTAACTGTTCAATCCGAGCAGCGCGTCCACGATGTCCCGTTTGTTTTCCGGCTGGACGATTTTTATAGCCGGAATTTCCAGCACGTCCGCGCCGAGTTCGGCGAGTTTTCGCGAAAAATTACCGGCCCGCTCGCGCGCGCGGGTGACGACGACGCGCTGGCCAAACAACGGCCGGTTCTCGAACCAATTCAGCTTTCCTCGCAATTTCACAACGTCGCCGATGACGGTTAGCACTGGCGGTGACAGTTTTTTCTGGGCGGCAAGGCTGGCAATGGTGGCCAGTGTCCCGGCAACGGCCTGTTGCCGGCCTGTCGTGCCCCAGCGAACCATGGCCACGGGCGTGTCCGGTGACATCCCATGCGCGATGAGCGATTTTGTCCAGTCGGACAGTTTCTCGTTGTCCATGAGCACGACCTTGGTGCCGGGGATTTTGGCGATTTGATCATGCCGCAAGTTGGTTTTCGCGTCCGCCGGGTCTTCGTGGCCGGTAAAAACAGTGAAGCTGGAGCAATGCTCGCGATGGGTGAGTGGAATGCCTGCGTAATTCGGCGCCGCCACGACCGATGAAACGCCGGGCACAACTTCAAAATGAATTTTTGCTGCCGCGAGCGCCTCGGCTTCCTCGCCGCCGCGGCTAAAAATGTAAGGATCGCCGCCCTTGAGCCGCACGACGCATTTGCCCTGGCGCGCTTTCGCCACCATCAACTCAATGAGTTCGGCCTGCGATGATGCGTCCACACTCTTCTGCTTGCCGCGCGAAATCAATTCCGCGCCTGCCGGTGCCAGCCGGAGCAATCCGGGATTGACCAGCAGATCGAAAATCACCACGTCTGCGCGCCGGAGCAATTCCGCGCCGCGCAACGTGAGCAGGCCCGCGTCGCCCGGTCCGGCCCCGACGAGATACACTGTGCCTTTGAACTTCACGGGCATACTTTATTCGAGCGGCGGAGTTAATCAATGAAAGAGGGCGGGGGAACTTTAGGGCGCAAATCAACTTTTGGGAATGACCCTGTAGCCAGCCACAGAGTGGCGGAAGATAATAGCCCACGGCGAAAGCCGTGGGAACCGGGCAAAAAAACCATAAGCCCCGGGAGGGGCGATAGAATCTTGCTTTCCAACCGGATTTTCTTTCGCCGCTACGCGGCTCGAAACCTGTAATCCTCAAACCCACGGCTGACGCCGTGGGCTACTCTCTGTCACTGCTCCGCAGCTATGGACGCTGCTTCACTCAAAGGTCTTGAATGATGCGGCGAACTTCATCGTGGTTGCCGGCAAGGGAAAATTCCAAAGCTCCCGCGTTGTGCCGAAACAGCAGGCGCAAAGCGGAAGCGTTTTGAAAATTCGTTGGCGGGCGGACTTTGCGCTTTGAACTCGCGCCATTGCCGCGTATAAATTGCGCGTGTCTAAACCGGTTCAATCCGCCATCAATGCCGCCACGCGCTGTTGCGCGGTCTATGGCTTTCCCATCCGCCATTCCGCGTCGCCTGCCATGCACAACGCCGCATTCGCCGCGCTCGGCCTGAACTGGCGTTATCTCGCGTTTGAAGTGCATCCGGACAACCTGCGCGCGGCCATCGCCGGCGCCAGGGCAATGCAATTCTGCGGCCTGAACCTCACCGTTCCGCATAAGCTGCTCGCGATGCAAATCGTGGATGAACTCGATAAATCGGCAAAAACATGGGGCGCGGTGAATACCGTCCGATTCGAGGCGCGGGACACCGGCGGGCAGTGGCAGCCGCTGCACCACTTTTCAGAACCGATTTCCGGTGAAGTCCGGTCGCAGGGCTTCAACACCGATTCGGATGGTATCGCCCGCTCGTTGCGTGAGGACCTGGCCTTGGAGCTGGGGGGCGCGAAAGTGTTGCTGCTCGGGACGGGCGGGGCAGGGCAGGTGGCGGCTTTGCGGCTGGCAGCGGAAGACGTGTCGGAATTGTTTCTGTCCGATTTCGTCAACGCCAAGGCCGAGGCGGTGGGGCAGGAAATCCGCAAGCGGCATCCGCGGGTGAAAGTCGTGGTCGGCTTTCCCCAAGGGCCGGTGGATTTATTGTTGAATGCCACGCCGCTCGGTTTGAAGCCCGGTGACGTCTCGCCGCTAGCGGGGACACCGTTTGTGCTGTCGCAGGCGCGGGCGGTTTACGACATGGTTTACAATCCGCCGGAGACGGCACTGCTCAAGGCCGCGAAAGCCGCCGGCTGCAAAACCGCCAACGGCCTGGGCATGTTACTGCACCAGGGCGCGAAGGCGTTTGAAATCTGGACGGGCAAACCCGCGCCGCTTGCCGTGATGCGCCGCGCGCTGGAAGAAAGCGTTTATGGGCATTAACGTGATTTTCAACGTGCACAACTGGGCGCCCTTGCCGTTCCATTTTTGGTCGTTGGTTTTTTTCGTGCTCGGCTGCATTGTCGGCAGTTTTTTGAACGTGTGCATCCATCGGCTGCCGTCGGGCATGAGCATCGTCACGCCCAAGTCGCATTGTCCAAACTGCAAGTATTCCATCCCGTGGTATCTGAACATTCCGCTGGTGACGTGGTTGGCGCTGCGGGGACGCTGCAAAAACTGCGGCGCGCCCATTGCGCCGCGTTATTTCATCGTTGAACTGCTCACGGGGGTGGCGTTTCTAAGCTGCTGGCTGGCGTTCGGCAACGCCGGTCATCCGCTTCCGTCCCTGCCGCTGGCCCTGGTTTATGCGGTTTTCCTCGCGGGATTGATTGTGGCAACGTTCATCGACTTTGAGCACCTCATCATTCCGGATGAAATCACGCTCAGCGGCATGGCAGTGGGCTTCACCGCGTCATTTTCCCTTCCGTCGTTGCACGGTGCGAGCACCTTGAATGTCGGGATGCAGCGGAGTTTTATCGGCGCGGTTGTGGGCGCAGCGACAATTTACGCGATTCTGCGGCTGGGTAAATGGCTGTTTGGCCGGCAACGGGTGAAGCTGCCGGTGGAGACGAAAATTATTTTCACCGATACGTCCGTACATCTGCCGGACAAGGAAATTTCCTACGATGAATTATTTTACCGGCGGTCGGACGTGATTGTGCTGCACGCGCGCACGGTTGAGCTGGTGGACCGCGGTTACAAGGACGTGATGATGAGACTCGCGCTTCGGTCGGGGTTGCTGGAAATTGAGCAGGACAATTTTGAAACTGAGAAGCTGAATCCTGAAGAAATTCATCACCTGGAGGCAGTGGGCACGGAAATCGTGTTGCCGCGCGAGGCGATGGGCCTGGGCGACGTGAAATTCATGGGGGCCATTGGCGCATTCATCGGCTGGCAGGGCGTGATGTTTTCGTTGATGCTCAGTTCAATGATTGGCGCGGTGGTGGGCGTCACGCTCATCGCGATGCGCCGTCGCGAATGGTCATCTAAAATTCCTTACGGCCCTTACATCGCGCTAGCGTCGGCGATCTGGATTTTCGGCGGAAAGAAACTGGTGCCGTGGCTTTTCGCCCTTTGAAAACTGCTCACCTGAACTGCAAATAAACGCGGCTGCCATTGGCTTTTACACCGCCGGACTGGTTTTCCGCGAGGAAAAGGCGAGCGGCTTCGACCTTACCCGTCTGGAGGATGTAAGCACGAACGGCTTTGGCACGGTTGGACGCAAGTGCTTCAAAATCACCATCCGTGACGGGAATGCTGGCCAGCAGCAATACCTCCCTCGGGTCGGTTGGCGCGGCGGGTTTGATCTGATTGGGAATGGCGGCGGCTTTGGACGATTTGGGCGCGGTGGCTGGCGAACATTGCATCAACAGGGTCGCGCCTTTTTCAGTTTTGCCCGAACGCGATGGAATTTGCGCGGCGAAGGCGATGAGGTTTGTGTTGGCGGCGATGAAGGCGGCATTGATGACACCCTTGTCCAAGGCCTCGCCGTAAAGTTTCTTCACCCAGCCGGCACGCTCCTCCGGGGTCAACTTGATTTGGTCGGTCGTGATGGTGGCGCGCTCGGATTTGCGGAGCGACGCCCATTGCCGGGTGCGGATTTGTTTGTCCAGATTGGCGCGGCGCAAACTGTCGTGGTCGGCCTCGGGATCAATGCTGCCGGCAATTTCCAGTTGCAGGCCCGGGCGTTCGTAAAGTCCTTTCACCAAAGAATCGAGTTTCTGTTCATTGGCCGGCAACAGCACCGCGCTGCCCGGAACGAAATCCTGATAACTCAACTCCTCGCCACCACCGCCGAACACCGCGCCCAGCAGTGAGAACGGTGACGTGGCGGCCTTTTCGAGAATGTTCAGAAGGGTGTGCATGACGACCTTGCCGACGCGGAATTTCGGATCGTCAAGGCTGCCTTCAACGGGCACGTCGAGCAGGATCTGGCCGTTGCGGTCCTTCAACAGGGCGATGGCTAGGCGCACGGGCAGATGCGTCGCGTCCGGACTATTCACCTTTTCGCCGAAAGTGAAGCGGTCAAGGGTAATGACATTCTTCGATTCCAACTTCCGCCCGACGAGGTTATACGCCAGATCCAGATTCAACTTTCCCTCAGCAATACGATAACCGGCAAACTTGCCTGAGTACGGGCTGGTGGGCGTCAAATCCACGTCTTTGAAGGTGATTTTCAAGTCATTGGTCGCGGTCCCGTTGAAGGGATTAATGTGGCCGGCAATGTCAATCGGGCCTACTCCGTCCACAGCGGCATGCAGGTTCACATCCGCGTGTCGCGGTTCCGTGGATGAAATTCCGGCGATTTCGCCGCTGAACTGCTGGATGGCAATGTTCACATTCGGCGAGAACGAACGGTCGGTGAAGCGGGCAGCGGCATTGGATATGACAATGCTGCCGATGGTAATCGGTGGCAGCGGCGAAGCGGGCGTCGCATTGGTCACGGGCGCGGCTGGATTCTGGGCGACGGTGGCGGCCTCGGTTTCGTTGGTGGTTGCCGGCGTGTTGGTATCCGTTGTGGCATTGCTTCCTGCTGGACGCAAGGCGTTGAGCAGATTAATGGTGTGATTGGTTTCGATGACAAGGCTTGCCGATACGTTGTTCAGGGCGATTTGCTTGATGGCAACGCTGAGTGGATTCACGTTGGCATCAATGCCGGAGACGCGGACGGAGTCCCACTTCAACAAATCGTCGCCTAGGGTGCCATCCACGACGCGAAATCCGTCGAGCCACGTGTCGCCCTGGAATGTAACCTCCGGCAATTGACCCACCGGGGTGTGAAGTTGAACCCGGCCGTGGAGACCGAACTCGCTGCCGGGAATGTAAAGGTTTAATTTGGGTTCGAGATACGGATCCAACGGGCCAAAATCGAGCCGGTTCAGGTCGATCTGAATGTCGGCCGCGGGTGGTGCGAAGGAGGCGGCCACTTCGGTTTTGATGGTGCCGTTGGTGTTCCAGCGCAGGGACAGTTCGACGGTAAGATTGGTGCCGGGCAGGTTGGAAATGTTTTTGACGCTCAGCGCGATGTCATTGAGTTCCAATCGGGCCGGGCGGGAATTGGCCAGGTCTTCGAGGCTGAAGGCGCAATTGGTGAACTCCACGTCGCAGACGGTAGCGGTGCAGAGGTTCGTCGTATGGAGGAACTGAGCGACGTAATTGGTTACCATACCCAGCAACGCCGGGATGCCGCCTGGCGCGTTCGTGGCCGTTTCCACCGGTTGAGCCGGTGCGGCGGCGTTGGTGGTGGCGGTGCCGGGGGTGTTGTTCGTGGTGCGCAGCAGATAAAGCCGGCAACCGTCAGCAAGCACGGAACCGATTTCCGCCTGCCGGGCCACGACGTCGGCGCTGACGCCCGTCACGGCAAAATGATCCAGCTCGACCAGATTTTTCCCGGCACCCGGTTCGGCCAGTTTGAAGTTGCGGAGGGCAAACGCAGTGTTGGTCACGTTCATGACGCGGTTGGTGGCGTCCAATTTCAATTGGTATTCCACGTAAACGCCCACCACGCCGTCGCGAATTTCAAAGGGCAGCCGTTCTTCGTAGAGCGGCGTGTATTTGGTCAACGCGAAGTTGTCCAGCGTCAACGCACCCCAGGACCGGATCGGGTCGAGGTAAAAAAATCCGCTCCAGGAAATTTTTTCGCCGGCGTCCGTCGTGCCGGTGAACTCATGGGGATTTTTGTTGTCCGGATTGGTTTCGAAATTTTCCAGCGTGAAGGTAATGGGGCCGACAGTCCGCTTGAACGGGTTGCGGTGCGTCAGGTCGGTCACCGACGCTGTGGCGTTCGTGATTTGCAGCCGGTCAATTCGAAGAGCAATGGGTCTGGTCGGCGCCTTGGATGATGCGGCGGGCGCATTAGTGGAAAGTGAATTGGTTGGCGAAAATTTCGTGATGAGGTCGGAAAAGTTATACGTGCCGTCCTTGTTCATTTGTACGCGGGCGAAGGGCCCGGTCACGCTGATTTCCTTGAAAACCCAGGGATGGCCAAGGAACGATGAGAGCTGGAAATTCACATAGACCTCGTCCCAGGAAACGAATGGCTCGCCGTCCTTATCCTTGATGAGCAGGCCTCGCACGGCGGTCGAAAGCGCGAACGGGTTGAGCTTCACCTTTTGGATGGAAACCTCGCGGTCGAGCTGTTGGGACAACTGTTTGACCGCCACAGCGCGGATAATGGGCGGCAGGATGAGGAAACCGGCGACCATGTAGAACAGCAGCAGCCCCAAAACCCAGAACAGCAGCTTGCGCCGTCGCGATGAAAGGGAATCCCAAACGCGAAATTTTATCTTGTCACCCAAGCGACCAAGAATTTGCGCGTGACGCACCGCGCCGTCAACTCCTTCGTTCGGGGTGAGCACATTCTTCACAGAGAGCGCCGCTGAGATCGGTGTTGCCTCGGGCTAAATTCCGCAGCTCGGCCTGGCCGTTTTGCCCGGTCTGGGGATGGGCTTTGCCGCATATGGGACAGGCGGGCAGAACCTTGGCCGCTGCGCGCAAGGTCTGGCGGGTGGCTTCGAGTTTGACCGCCAGCTCATCGCGCTGTCTTAGGTCCAGCTTGATTTTCGCAATGGTTACGGCGTTGATCACAAACGCCGAAAAATGAACGGTGCTGTTCCACCAAAAAGAAAATCGTGAGGAATATTTTGCTCCGGCCAAAGCATCTGCCAGCCACCAGGCTATCGTTGCTGCCAGAGCCAACCAAATGCCAGGCCAGCGCCCCAGGTACCAGGCGGCCAGCCCAATCGGCACGGAGTAAAATACGAAAAACCCGAGTTCATAGCCCGTAATGTAATCCACCCAGCCCACCAACAGCAGCAGCAGCAAGCATCCGGTGAAAATGAAAACTGCGCGGCTTCCTCTCAGTGAAGCCGCGTCACCGGTGGCACCATTCTCAAGAACGGGCGGGCGCATCTTGTCAAAACAGTCCTCTCAGCACTACCGAATATAATAACCGGAGACCATCATGTTCGCCCTGGCAGTGCTGGTCTTGGCGATGACGGTGGACAGCTTTCGGCGGTTCAGCGGCGGCGTCAATCATCTTTTTGTAGGTCGCCCGTCTTCGGCTCGCGGGGACGCTCGCCCCACCAATTGATTTACTCACCGTTCGGCGATCAAATCGCGAAGTCGGTGTATTCGGGCTTCACGGCTTCGGTGGGTGTGACGCTCAAGTTAACCGACAGTTGCGCCGGGTTACCGGACGGGCGGGCGGGCCGCCGGCCGGAGATTTCAGGCGGTCGGCACGAACCGCTGAAACGCCAGCGTCGCGCCGAATAAAAACAAAAACGCAAAGCTCAACCAATACGGGCATAGCGGCGCTACTGCCAGCCAGTCCACGAAAATGATTCCTGCCAGCAGGCCCGACACAATGTGCCCGACATTAATTTCGCCAGCCTGAAAAATGGTGCGCACGCAAAGCGCGAGCCACAGCGCGAGCACGAGCGACAACCACAGGGCAGGAACGCGATATTCCGCCGAGTTTATCAGCATTGCGAAAAAGATCGGCGCCGCCAGCATTGCCAATGGCCAATAAGAAACCCCTCCACGGGAACTTTCGTGCTGCGCCAGGTAACCCCGTCCGGCCACATACAAAGCCAGCGCGACGCCGCACCAGATCGGCCCGCCGTTGACGCCCGCCGCGCCCGCTGAACCGGCGATGACATACACCCAGAACCGGCACAGGCCCATCAGCCACGGCGACGCGGTGACGACTTTGTGCGTCGCGTCGTAAATGATGATGCACAGGAGCAGCGCCAGCGTGAGTGCTCCGGTCGTTTTGCTCACTGCCGTCAAACACAGCGCGCCCAGACCGAGCCAAGCCAATCCCCAGCGCCAGACGGCTGGCAGCGAAATTGCACCGGACGGTATCGGCCGTTCCGCGCGCCGCTGGCGGTCAAAATCCGCGTCAAAAGCGTCATTCAAAAACATTCCGCCGGTGTAAAGCGCGCTTACGCCCACGAACAGCAGCGGCAATTTCGCAAAATTTCCGCCACCGCCCAACCACCAGCCGGCCAGACAATTCGACCAGACCGTTGGCAAATGCGACACGCGACTCAAAGCCAGCAACGTGCGCAGCGGCCGCCGTTTGGCGCCCGACGGGTGCAAATGCTTGAGTTGTTCTGCATCCATGCGGCAAAAGATGAAGCGAAATCAAGGTTTGGCAAGGCACAAACCGGCGTTGACACATTGGGCGCAAATGTATAACTTGACGGCAAAACTGCAAACCAAGCCATGTTAATTCGCATCAGTCTGATTTTGGCCATTGTTGCGGCGCTGGGCGCCGGTGTGTTAAACATCCTTCAGGTAAGGGATAAAATCACCACGCTGGTTTCTCAGCGGGACGATGAACGTGGCAAAAAGCAACAAGCCCTGTCTGATCTCTCCAAAGCGAAGACCGAGTTGACGAAGTCACAAGACGCGCTCAAGCAGGCCACACAGGATTTGGCTGATGCGAAGTCCGAACACGACAAGGCGGTTGCCACCGCTGCCGCGCAGACCAAACGCGCTGATGAATTGTCCGACAAACTTGCCAAGACCACACAAGAGCGTGACGACACTCAAAACCAACTGGCCGCTTACAAGGCCACCGGTATTACTCCGGATCAAGTCGGCAAACTCAGCCGGGCGCTGAAAGAATCACAAGAGGAAGTCGCAATCGTTAACGAAGAAAAAATGGTGTTGCAGCGCGCCGTGGACAATTTAAAAACCCGCCTTGCCAAATATGAAGGTCCGGACCCGACCATCAAAATGCGCGCCAACCTCAGAGGCAAAATTCTGGTGGTTGACCCGAAATGGGATTTCGTGGTGTTGAACATCGGCTTGGATCAGGGGGTTAAAGAAGAAGGCGAACTTTTGGTCAGCCGCGACGGCAGATTGGTTGCCAAGGTCATCGTCCGCAGCCTTGAGAAAAACCGCTGCATTGCCAATGTTATGCCGGGTTGGAAACTCGGCGAAGTGATTGAAGGTGACGAAGTCAGCCCCGCGCATCCGGCCTCCTGACATGAAGTGCCGCGCTGTGAGATGGTTACTGCTCCTTTTGCTTGGTGGTATGCTCTTTGGTGTCAGTGGTTGCGAAACCTACGAACCCGAAAATGATTCGGTTCGCCCGTGGAACACCCCGCAAAGCTGGGAAGGCACCATGCCCATGATGGGGCAGCAGCAGCATTAATCATCATCACGCTGCTCTTCAATCCGTAATTTCCGCACCGCGCGTCGGCGTCAATATGAAATTCATGCGCACGTCCGACGGTCCGGCCGGGACTTCATTCACCATCTGCCTGTCAAAGGCGATTCCGCATTTCACCCCGCGCGTGCCTGCCAGCAAACGGTCGTAAAATCCTTTGCCGCGGCCCAATCGGTGCCCGTGCCAGTCAAATGCGACGCCGGGCACGAGAATCAAATCGAGGCGGCTTAAGGGGATTTCGGGGCACTGGGCTGCCGGTTCGCGGATGCCAAACTGCCCGGTCACAATGTCGCTCCGCACATTTTGCACCCGGCACACAACGTAGTTTTTGTCCGCCGAATGGTAACGGGGCAGGGCGGCGATTTTTCCTGCCGCCAGCGCCTCTTCCAACAACGGCCACAAATCCAATTCACCCGGCAACGGCGCGAAAAACAAAACTGCGCCGGCATTCTTCCAAACGGCCTGTTCCTTGAGCCGGTCGCGAATTTGCGCGGACAGCGTGTGGCGTGCCGCCGGGGAGATTTTTTGCAGCGCGTCGCGGATTTGCTTTCGCAGCGCGGCCTTGGCCTCTTGAATGTCGGATTGCATTTTCAGGAAATAAAAAATTCAAAAATAGCCACGGATGGACATAAATGCACACGGACAAAATCAAACACGGAATGACGGTGAAAAACTCTCCCTCGCTCCGTGAGGAACGAGCGGGGAGAGGGCCGGGGTGAGGGGCGGCTAATTAAAACGGCCTCCTCACCCCAACCCTCTCCTCCTTTTGGGGAGGAGAGGGAGAAGACAATGTAGTCGCCTGGTTTTTCGATATTTCTCAATTTCAATTTATTTAACCACGGATGGATACAGACAATAATACAAACCAACAAATTTCTGCCGTCCGGTTTTGCAGCCATTCGTAAAATTCCGGCTTTCCAATCCGTGTTTATCCGTGTTCATCCGTGGTCAAGGTTTTGTTTTTTTGATCCTGGTAAATTCCGCGCGCCATTTCTCAACGCGTTCCTTAATTTTCTTTTCCACACCCTGTTCTGTCGGCTCGTAATAATGCTTGTCCGCGCCGAGATAATCCTGCGCGACGAAATGTTCGGGATGATCGTGCGCGTATTCATAGCCTTTGCCGTGGCCCAGCCGTTCGGCGCCGGCATAATGCGTGTCGCGCAGAGGCTCCGGCACGGGCAGCGTGCGGCCGGAGCGGACGTCTTCGAGCGCGGCGTCAATCGCCATATATGCGCTGTTGCTCTTGTTCGCGGTGGCAATATAAACCGTCGCCTCTGCCAGCGGTATCCGCGCCTCCGGCCAGCCGACAAATTCCGACGCCGACAACGCCGCATTCGCCAGCACCAGCGCCATCGGGTCGGCCAGACCCACATCTTCCGCCGCGCAAATCACAATCCGCCGCGCAATGAAACGCGGGTCTTCGCCGGCATGAATCATCTTTGCCAGCCAGTACAGCGCCGCGTCCGGGTCGCTGCCACGCATGGATTTGATGAACGCGGAAATCGTGTCGTAGTGCGCGTCTTCGTCGTCATACACAACGGCCTTTTTCTGGATGCTTTGCTCGGCGGTGGCCAGGTCAATGTGAACGACGCCCTTTTTGTCCGGCGCGGTGGTGAGCGCGGCAATTTCCAGCGCGTTAAGCGCCTTGCGTGCGTCGCCGTCGGCGATTTTGGCGAGGTGGCGCAACGCATTTTCATCCACCTTGATCTTCAGGTAGCCGAGTCCGCGTTCGGCGTTGGCCAGCGCGCGTTGCATGAGCGAGAAAAGCTCGTCTTCGGTCAGCGGCCGGAGCTCAAAAATCTGCGAGCGCGAGACGAGCGGCGAATTGACGAAGAAAAACGGATTGTGCGTGGTGGCGCCGATGAGCCGCACGACGCCGCTCTCAACATCCGGCAGCAGCACGTCCTGCTGCGCCTTGTTAAACCGATGGATTTCGTCAATGAACAGGATGGTCGGCTGGCCGGTGTTTTCGAGGCGGTTGGCGGCGGCGGCGAGCACGCGGCGCATGTCGGCCACGTTGGATTCGGCGCCGCTGAGCCGCTCGAATTTGCTTTTGGTCTGGCGCGCGATGATTTGTGCGAGCGACGTTTTGCCCGTGCCGGGCGGCCCGAAGAAAATCAGCGATTGGATGCGGTCGGCTTCGATGGCGCGGCGCAGCAACTGGCCGGGGCCGAGGATGTGCGTCTGTCCGGCGAACTCGTCGAGATGGCGTGGCCGCATTCGCGCGGCCAGCGGCTGATGACGGGAAGATTCCGGCGTGGTCGAAGCGCGCGGCTTTGATTCAGCCGGAGTTGCAAACAAATCGTCGCGCGCCATGAATTAAAATTAGCAGTTGGCGGAAGATTTGCCCAAAACAAAAAAACCCGCCTGCCGGCGGGCCTTGATTCTTCATTCTGCATTCGTCATTCCACATTAAAATAAAACCCCACCCTTGCCGTGTGCGACATGATCCTTTGAACATGTTTTACAACATGCGGAGCCGCAGGGCTGCTTTCGACTTCCAGTGAAGGCGTGTCGGCCACAGTCACAGATTGGCCCCATTGATCGTTTTACTACGGTTCAAGGATTTGTTGCGAATCACGAACAGGGCAGGGTAAATCGCATCAAGTTTTCCAAAGAACAACGCGTGGTTTTCGGCTCACGCTTTCCGCCTATTACATCGCCCCAACCAGGTATTTCCACAAGAAATTTTTTTCGGAAAATTTACTGTGGCGCCCTTGACAAACGCAAAAAGGGTTATCCGAAAAACGCATGCTCCCGGTTGAGAACTTCCAACTCGCCTTGACGGGGGCGTTGTGGCTGACCTCCCCGCCTGATTTTGCTGAACAACAAAGAAACAAGGCAACGAAGGTTAAAATCACTTCCCAAGATACTTCAACGGGTTGCGTATCCGGTCGAGCCGCTCGGCTTCAAGTTCGTTCAAAACGATCTGCCGCCGTCTTTGCTGGACGGCATTCGCGACCGATTGGGGAAGGAACAAGACCTGTTTGACCAGTTGGATGATGGTCAGGCCAATGAGCTTCAGTATGTTCATAAAGTGGTGCCTTTGTATTGCATCATGGCAGTGACGCGGCTTTGCTGTCGGCGGAAAACTGCCGGGCAAACGCGAGGAGATGGTCGGCAATCTCTTTGTTGGCCTGTTCTTTTGTTTCCTCCCCGTTGGCGAAACGCTCAAAATGCCGGGCCATGATTTTCATGGACCGAATGGCGTTGGATGAAGCGGCGGCAATCGAATTGTTCAGACACATGTTCAAGGGGGTGAGCGCCATGGCCTCCAGGAGATCAACTGCCGCGAGGTGGGCATCGACCCGGGCCTTGTCCTGGTCACCGGTTTCGAACATCCTGGCGTCGCCAGGTTTGCCTCCGAATTGTTCGTTGAACCGGTCCATCCGGTTCCTTAATTGTTTTTCCTCTTCGGCGGGTGATCCCACGAACACCCTTTCGAGTTTCCTGAAAGTGTAATAGGCATCGCAGTATTCCCGGTTCTGCAGGAGATGCTCGAACAGTTGCATGCCGAAGAGGCCCTGTTCCATCATGAATGACATCAGGTTCTCGCGGTCAATCTCCGCTCCCAGGATGAACATCGCCGTGGCGAGAAAAGAACGGCCATGCTCCTTGCTGCCGGTCAGTTCGTTCACCAAGGTGGTACTGCCCTGCTGGGCGATGGAAGGTGACGCGAATCCCAACATGTGCTCAAAGAGAGCCCGGAAAAGCCGGCAGGTCAGCGCCAGGTTCCCTGCCAGCAGCGGTTTCAGGCTCTCGAGCGCCCCTTCCTGGTCGGGGTTTGACTGTTGCCGCTGGGTGGGCCCCAGATTCAATCCCGCTGGCGCGGCCGTCGCCTTCTCGAAATGTCCGGAGTCTATGAGCACGGTTAACAGCACCTTCGAACCGTCGAAGATGCGGGCGACATGGGCGGTGACGGAGGGTTCTCTCCAGATCATGACGAACCGCTGGGGGCCGATTGCGGCCGCAATGTTTTGCGGGTCTTTAAATGCGCCATTATCAATGCCGACAAGTTTGCCTATCTCGGACAATCCTTCCTTCAGGCTCCTTAGGTTGGAAGAGGCCGGCATCCGTCTTTTCAACTCCGAGGCATTCTCGATCAGTCGGAGGTACTTGTGCAGTGATTTAAGCGTCGCTCCGGCCATAAAGTTCCTTCGTCTCCGGGATGGGGGTGGTGTCAGGCGGCATATCCTCCCGTTTTCAAATCGTTATAGAACAGGGTGCAGAAAATGATGATGGATGATTCCACCGTTTGGGGCATGGCATTCGGCTCGGCGGGCGCGACCAGGGTGCTCATGTGCGTGGATACCAACTGCAGGTCCGGGTGTTGCGCGAGGAATTCGTTGAGCTGTTCTTCCATGGCCGTCGCCGGCGACTTGCCGGAGGGCAGCTTATGGAGAACGACCTCGAATGTTTTTGCTTTCATATCGCACTTCCTGTGTAATCCGGCGCTTTGTCGTTTAACTCTCCACCAATCGCAACACGTTTGTGAACATCTGAACCGGCCATGATTTCGCCTTTTGCAAATCCTGCTTTGGGGCCGGGACCAGGTGTCTCGTGTTATGCTTCAGTTCCTCGTGACAGTGCGGACACGCGTCGGCGTAGAGAAAATTGCCGAGTTTAACTCCGCAGTGGGGACATTTTGATCTGTTCATCTTCATTTCCTTTTGTTGAGGGTCTATTGGTTTTCCCATTGGTCAGGCAGGAGCCTTCAAGCCCTTTGGCCGGCCTGAGTGTTGGTCCACCGGCTGGAAACAGCGCTGAGTTGCAGTTTGCTTTTGCCCCGTTCCAAGCGCCGGAGTTGGCGGGCCTGAACCTGATGTTCCAGATCCTGGGTGGCCTTGAGCAGCGCGGCTTCGAGAGTGTTGTCTCTGGCCTCGGCGTGCAGGGCCGGGCCATGGATCAGCAGCGCTGCCTGGCGCGTATGGTGGATCGCCTTGGCATGTACACCTGGGCCGGGGACCTCCAGCCGCACTTGGACGCGGAAGGCCGGTTTGGCTTCCCTTTGGTGTTCGAGGACCACGTCGGCGGAGGTTATCGCTGTCAAGCTGTGCAGATGTTTGAGTTGTTCCTCGACTTGGCGGTGCCAGGTGGCCTGGGCGTTGAGCCTGAGATAGCGAAGGCTGGTTTTCATATCCGTTCAGGAAACCTTGACCTCGACTTGCTGAGGTTTGGCTTTTTCGTCCTTCACCAAATGCACTGTGAGCACGCCGTCTTTGAACTCGGCGCTGACCTTGGCAGGGCTGGCGTCATCCGGGAGCGAGAAGCTGCGTCCGAAAGTGCCGTAGGCGCGCTCGACGCGGTGATACTTTTTGCCTTTTTCCTCCTTCTCGAATTTACGTTCGCCCATGATGGTCAGCGTGCCTTCCTGCGCAGTGACCCTCACGTCCTCTTTCTTCACATCAGGCAACTCGGCCTTGATCAGGTACTCCTTGTCGTCTTCGCTGATGTCCACCAGCGGGGACCATTCGGCCACCGCCATGGGTTCCTCTTGACCCTCAAGCCCGTGACCCGAGGGGCGGCCTAAAAGACTGTCCAGACCATGTTGGAAAGCTTCGAGGTCTTTTAACCGATTCCAGCGTTTCAACGCATTCATTAGTTCATTCCTTGTTGGCGGGTGTGGTTTCGGACCGTTGCGCCTGCCCGCCAACGGTTCGGGCGGCGACGGTAAATACCGTGGGCGCAATTAAGCTTGTTTCCAATTGCGCAACGTAATCGTCAAGCCAACGACGGCGGCGGCCATGCCCTCAATGAGCATCCAGACGGCCTTTCATTTCGGCACCGGATTCGGCTCCGCTCGTCAGACCCGCTTGGGGTTCACAACCAGCAACACGATTCCGCCGACGAGCGCGAACGCTCCGACGACCGGTGAGATAAAGTGGCTGACTGTGGTCTCAAAGTGCATTCCAAGGAATTCGACAGGCTTTCCCGGAGTCGTGAAGGTGATGCCCGAGTAAGCGAGCACCACGATGCCTAGGGTGACCAGGAGGACTGCAACAATGGTTTTTGTATTCATATTGAATCTTCAGTTTATTTTCTTCGGTTAGCAGCTTCTTAATTTCGCTTGCGCCCAGAGATGAGGTTGACGAGCACCATAACAATGGCAATGACCAGCAGGATGTGAATGAACCCGCCCATCGTGTAACTGCTCACCAGCCCCAGCAGCCACAGAACGAGCAGTATTACCGCAATCGTGTATAACATAAATTTTCCTTTTAGTTTGTATTGTCACTGAGGGCCGGTGCGCTTTCGCACCAGCCAACAGCAATCTGTCCGCTTAGTTACTTGGCCGCCGGCACGGCGATGGTCATGTTGTTAATCACGCTGGTCACACCGTTGATGTCGGTGACGAGCTTGGTGACCAGGCTCTTCTCGGCGTCGTTTTTAGCAATGCCGCTCAACGTCACCACGCCATCCGTCGTCTCAACCTTCGTCTTCAGGGCGCTGGTCGAGTGGTGCGATAGCAATGACGATTTGACCTGGGCGGTGATGGAGGCGTCATCAATCTTCTCGCCGATCGTTTCGGTCGGCTTGGCCGGGGTCTTGGCAATCGTCATCTCGTTCTTGACCTCTTTGACGTTGTCAATGTCTTTGGCGTATTCGGTGGTCAGTTCCTTTTGAGCCAGGCTGGAGGCTTCACCTTGCAAGGTGACGATGCCGTCTTTCACATACACGGTGGTTCCACTGGCGCTCACGTTGCGATGGAACAAGAGTGCGGATTTCACTTTCATGCTGATCCACGTGTCCGAGTGTTCGGCGGGGCTTTCACCTTTGACTTTCAGGCGATTGTCCACGCTTTTGACGCCGGGCAGACCCTCCACGGTGTCCTGGGCGAGGGACTTATGGGACGCTTCGGCGACCGTTCCAGTCAGGGTGACGGCACCGTCTTTGGATTCAGTTTTGATGGAATCGTTCTTGAGGTAGGTTTTGAACACATACGACTTTGCGGCGGATGATTCGATGCGGCTGTCCGTATCGGAAGCACGCAGCGGTGCGCTGGTGACTAACAGGGCGCTCGTGGCTGCCAAGAGCGCGAGCGGATAGATTCTTTTCATTATATTTTTTCTTTCGGTTGTACGGCTTTTGGTTTTAACACGAGAAGCATGCTATGCTGCGAGCTGGCCCTTCGCTATGGGGTATAACCCTACCATGCATTTGGATAATTGTTTGGCGAAGACTGATTTGGCTTGAACCTCAATTTGCAGAATCCTTCGGCGAATGAAGATTTTTCAACGGCTGCTTTTCCGGCTCGGGAGCTTCGGACAGCGGACGCGACGGCGGCGGATTCGTCTGGTTCACGTATTTGCGTAGGAGCCAGTGCCGTTGCATCGCCTCAACCAACCGCTCCACTTCGCGCATCGAAGTCTGCATCTGCAAAACCAGCGCTGGGAGTTCTTTGGCCCCCAAGTCGATGGCATCGCTGATTGCGGGCAGATTGGTGCTGGCTTGCTGAAGATTATTCAATGTGACTTGAAGTTCGTCCGCGGTTGTGGGATCGGTCAGCAATTTCCCCACCGTGCCCTTGCCCGCCTGAACGTCGGCGGCAATGTTGTCCACGCGCCCGACCAGTTGTTCCAACCGCTCCTGCGTGGTGATGAGGTTCGTGCCGAGCGTGGTCCACGCGTCCAGGCCGCGGCTGGTTTTTTTCAACACGAGCAATGTCTCGCGGCGGATTTCCTCAACCGCGGATTCGAGCAGACTTTGAAACTGCTCGTTGCAGACGATGGAAGCATTCTTTTCCGGCAACGGCTGGCCCTGGCCGCGTGTGATTTCAAAAAACGAATCGCCCGCCACGCCGAATTTCTTTTTTACGACCGCAGACGAATCCGCGCGCACGAACCGGAAGAAGTCGCGGCGGATGTTGGCCTCAGCTTCCATGCGGCCCGTCGTGTCCACAATGACATCGGAAACCGACCCGACGAGCGTGCCCAGAAAGTAAACCTCCGAGCCCTGCCGGATTCCCGCCGCGCCGGCTTCGGGCAGAACGATTCGCAGCGTGACGCGGCTTTTGAACCAGCGCTGGCTGTGGCCCGCCCACATGACGGCGGCGATCAGGACGGCGACAACGACGAGCACAAACGTGCCGGTGATTTCGTTGACGCGCTGAAATTTGAAGCGCTCTTCCATCAGTTGGCCTCGTTCATCACGTTTTGACGGTTCAAGATGCGTGTGGTTGCATTCATGGTTACAGGTAAGTCAGCAGCGATACTGCGGCGGAGATGACAAACAGTCCGGCGACGGAGCGGGTGAGCGCCCGTTGCGTGGCGTGCGGAATTTCCGTGACGGACCCGCCGACACCCAGCCCGCCGATGCAACAGGACGTGCTGGCAAACAACGCGGGCAGGATGCTTTTGGCGAGGATGTTGAATACGTCTTTGGGTTGGACCGCGCTCGACACAGTGTCAGCAAACAGAAACAAATCACGACTGCCTATCCCCATCCAGGCCGCGAACCAGTAGCCGCTCGCGAAGGCGACCAGGATAAAAACAATCGTCAGGCAGAACATGGAAACCGCCGTGCCCAGCACTCGCGGCATCACGAGTTGCAGGAACGGATCGCCTCCCTGCATTTCAAGGGCGCGAACTTCACCGTTGATTTTCAGGACTCCCAGTTCGGTCGTCATCGCGCTGCCGCTGCGGACGATCACGATAAGGTTGATCAGCACCGGGCCGAGCTCACGCGCCACGACGGCCACCAAAAGCGGCCCGAGCAGTTGTGACTGCCCCGCTTCGCCGACCCAGAAGGTGAGCTGTACCACCACCGAAATGCCGACGAACACTGCCACCGCACCGACAAACCAGAGTGGTTCGATGCCGATGGCCAATACCTGCTGCGCAAACGCTGTCCGCGCCGCGCGTATCCAGTAACGTGGTCGAACACCGGTACAAAGCACAGTCCCAATCACCGCCGCTGTATGTCGCAACTCATCCCATTGCGCCCAAACCCACCCGCCCAATCTGCCCATCACCCGAATGAAGGGAGGTCCAAATACACCCGGTGCTCTGGTTGATTTGGCGAACATGGCACGCTTCTCAGTTCATAATTTACCGCGCCGTCACTGCGGATTTGCTGATGGCGAGCAGGACGAGTTTGGTTTTCATGTATTTCCTAAATTTTGGCAGGCTGTTTGGTTGCCTGATCGGCTGACAGTAATTCAAGAAGCTGCGCGTCCGCTATGGGGTGTTACCCTACCGGAGGTATTTGATTTGGACGCACCATGCGCGCTGCGCTTGCTTTCGGGCAGCGGCTCCAATGGTCAACAGTAGGGTTACACCCCATAGCGAAGAACCAACCCAAGCCGTAACTTCAGCCAACATGACCGCACTCAAAATCAAAACAGGCCCTTTGTTTCTGGCGTTGGCTCTGGGGCTGTCAACGGCAGTTGTAGTCACCGGCATCACCGGTTGCGTCAACGGTCCGTTTTCATCAAACCTCAACCAGTCTCCGACCGATTTCAAACCCACCTGGAGCGGCGATGACCATGCTCAACCGGTCTATACGTCTCCGACCGTCACTCCGGCAACCACCAATTTGCCAGCTGCAAATACGCCTCCCTGACTGATTGGCCGGTCGAGCCATCGTCCACGACGATGACTTTTGGCAAATGCTTTTGGACTCCGGTGATGACGGTTCCGATGTGCGCCGCTTCGTTGAAGCACGGGACCACCGCAGCGCATTGGCGTTTCCAATCCATCACTTTTTGTAAAACCTGCGTGCGTTTGCGGTCAATCCACGCTGCCCGGATGCAGGTCGCTTTTGACGATCGAGCCGTCAGCGGCGGAAATGACCACAACCCCGACATCCGCGTCGTCATTGGGATTCTTGAGTTTGGCCGCCCACAGTTTGACCTTCCATTCAGGGCCCAGGTCGCCGTGTTGCAGCCAGAGTTGCGTGGCCTTGACCGTGAGATTTTTCAACAACGGCTCCGCCATGGCGATTTTCAGCGCCTTGTCCGAATCCACTTTTAGTTTCGTGCTGTCGAGCACCCTGTCCCCGCCGGTAATGGGTTCGAGCAATCGCAACGGGCGCGAAACATCCAATTTCTGTCCCGCGCCGAATTTCACTTCGACGGCTTTGAGCGTCGCATCAGGATCGTAATAAACGACATACCAGATGTTCGGCGTCAGCGAGCCGGCGGATTTCTCGGAGCGGATCTGGACGACCTTGTCCTTCGACTCCACGCCGACGTATTGGTTGCCCAATTTGATTAATTCAAAGGCCGTTGGATCGGCGGCCAGCGCCACCTGCGCGACGGCAACTGTCATTGCCGCAACCGCGAACGTTTTTAGGGTGAAACTTTTTTGGTTAATTTTCATGGTCGCAAATATATTTCAATAATTTAATCGTGCATGGCTGACGACGCTCAAAACCATTCCGCCGACCGGGCAAAACGCATTGCGTCGACACCAACCTGCTCGACTTTAAGCCGGCCGTTTGCCGGTGTATATGGGGTGTTTACCCCACTGGTTGCGCCGGGACGTTGAGCCTACAATCATGAACGAGTGTCAAATTACGGCCATTTTCCCACCGAGCCTGAACTCACTTTGAACGGCGCGGCACAAGCAGCCTTGCACGAACGCGCCGCCGCCGCGACGCGAAATAAATTTGGCAAACTGGTTCCGGATTTCCCCATCACGGCCATGACCGGGCGCTGGGAAAGTCCTTGAAAATGAACTCGCCCGCGGTTAAAAACAAGCAACGGCCCACGCCGGTCGTGGGTCAAAGTTATCTAGGAAATCAAACGATGTTGGTTCACGACCATATCCACGCTGGTCCGCATCAGCTTTCCGACCACCTGATCCGCGTGCTGCGCGACCATGCCGACGAACGCCCGCGGCAACCTGCCTGCATCCATCTGCTCAACGGCCAGGCCGATCACGCCAGTCTGACCTACGCCCAGCTCGATCGGCGGGCCCGGGCCATCGCGGCTCGCTTGCAGGACATGGGCTTTGCCGGCCAGTGCGTGCTGTTGGTCTATCCGCCCGGCCTCGACTTCATTACGGCTTTCTTCGGCTGCCTGTACGCGGGTTGCGCAGCGGTGCCGACCTACCCGCCGCATCGCCACCGCATGCTCGAGCGCTTTCAGTCCGTCGCCGCTGATGCCGGGGTCCGCATCGCCCTGAGCAACGCCTCGGGCGCCGCTCAGTTCCAGGCCATGATGGAAGCGGAAAAAAACGGTCAAGCGGCCACTTCCTCTCAGCTCTCGTGGCTCGCCACCGACGAGATTCCCGACGCCCTGGCCGGGCGCTGGCAGGAACCGGCCATCGCTCCCGACACGCTGGCCATGCTCCAATACACCTCCGGCTCAACCAGCCGACCCAAGGGCGTCATGGTCAGTCACGCGAACCTCATGGCCAACATCCGCGCCATCCATCAGGCTTTCGGCGTACAGCCCGAGGACAGCAGCGTGTTCTGGCTGCCCATGTACCATGACATGGGACTGGTGGGCGGCGTTCTGGTCCCGGTGTTCACCGGGGCGACAAACGTTTCCCTCTCGCCGGCCACGTTCCTCCAGAACCCCATCACCTGGCTGGCCGCCATCAGCAAGTATCGGGCTACCATCTCCGGCGGGCCCAACTTCGCCTACGATCTTTGTATTCGCAAAATCACCGACGAGCAGCGTGCCACCCTCGACCTTTCCTCCTGGGCCCTGGCCTTCGTCGGTGCCGAACCCATTGAGCCCGGAACGCTCGAACGCTTTGCCGCCGCGTTCGCCCCCTGCGGCTTCAAACCCGGCGCCTTTTATCCCTGCTACGGTTTGGCGGAGGCGACGCTCATCGTCAGCGGCTCCAAGCGCGACAGCGGCGCGACCGTCGGGACCTTCCACGACCCGGCGCTGACCAGGAACCGCGTCGAGCCCGTGCCCAACGATGCGCCGCAGGCCCGCCGCCTGGTGGCCTGCGGATCGCCCGTTGGCGATCTACGCGTGGTGATCGTTGACCCGCACAACCGCGCGGAGGCCGCCTCCGGCCGCGTGGGGGAAATCTGGGTTGCCGGCACGTCGGTCGGTCAGGGCTACTGGCACAAGCCCGGCCAGACCCGCCGTTTCTTCGACGCCCGCCTGAGCGACACGGGCGAAGGCCCGTTCCTGCGGACCGGCGACCTGGGCTTCATGCGCGAGGGCCAACTCTACGTCACCGGCCGGCTGGACGACCTGATTATCATCCGCGGCCTAAACCGTTATCCGCAGGATATCGAGGCCACCGCCCGCGGCAGCCACCCGCTGCTGGAATCCGGCTACGGTGCCGCTTTCGTCTCGAACGATCACGGCTGCCAGCGCCTGGTTCTGGTGCAGGAGGCGGTTCGTAACGGGGAGAAGGATTTGACGCCGGTGCTGGATGCGATTCACCGGGCCGTGCTCGATGATCAGGGGCTGGCCTTGGATGCGATTGTGCTGGTGCGCAGCGGTACGATTCCCAGGACCTCCAGCGGCAAGATCCAGCGCCATGCCTGTCGCAAGGCCTTCCTAGCCGGGGAACTCAAGGCCCTCGCCGAACACAACGGCCTGCCGGTTGACAATACCGGCCTTGGCGCCGAAGACGCGGGGTCTGCCACGGCGCATCCCGCCTCGCAATCCTGGCAAGCCGCTCTGGTCGCCGTCCGCCAGCACGCCCGTGCCTTGGCCGGCGCAGCTTTGCCCGACCTGAGCCCGGACACACCCCTCGCCGCCTTGGGCTTGGATTCGCTGCAGCGCCTGGAACTTGCGGCCAGGCTGGAGAAGACCTTCGCCGGCCGCCTGCCCGACACAGTGTACAGCCAGGCCCGGACGCTGGAGGACTTGGTCCAGGCCGTGCAGAAGCATCTGATTGACAGTCCCCGGCCCGATGTTCCAGCCAGCCAGATTCCATCCGAATATTACGATTTTGTCCGCTTTCCCGAATACGGTGAGTTGAAGCGTCAAGAGCGCCTGTTGCAGGCCGCGGTTGGCGACAACCCGTATTTCCGCGTTGACCAGGGTGGAGCCGGAAGCGCCCTCTGCATTGAGGGGCACCCGCTCGTTGACTTTAGCGTCTATGACTTCGTCGGCCTGGCCCACGATCCGGAGGTTGCCGCCGCCGCCAAGGCCGCGATCGACCGCTATGGCACCAGCGCCGGTGCCAGTCGCCTGGTCTCCGGCGAGAAGCAGGTGCATCGTGATCTGGAGCAGGCCCTGGCCATCTTTCTGGCCACCCCGGCCGCGATCGCCTTCGTCTCCGGCCACGCCACCAACGTCACGACCATCGGCCACCTGCTCGGGCCGGACGATCTGATCCTCCACGACATTCTGGCCCACAACTCGATCGTCCAGGGCGCCATGCTGGCCGGCGCCACGCGTCGCGCCTTTGCCCATAACGACTGGCAGGCCCTCGACACCTTGCTGTCCGAAGTGCGCCACCGCTATCGCCGCGTGCTGATTGCCATCGAGGGCGTGTACAGCATGGATGGCGACTTCCCCGAACTGCCGCGCTTCCTGGAACTCAGGAAGAAGCACAAGACGCTGCTGCTGGTGGATGAAGCGCACTCGCTGGGCACCATGGGGGCGACCGGCCGGGGTCTCGGCGAGCACTGGGGCGTGGTCCGGTCCGACGTCGATCTGTGGATGGGCACGCTCTCCAAGTCGCTGGCCAGTTGCGGCGGGTACATCGCCGGTTCGACCGAGCTCGTCGAGTACCTCAAGTACACCGCCCCTGGGTTCGTCTACAGCGTGGGCATCTCCCCGCCCATCGCCGCGGCGGCCCTGGCCGCCCTGACGGTTCTCCAGCGCGAGCCGCGGCGCGTGGCCCGGCTGCGCGAGCTGGCGGCGCTGTTTCTGAAACTGGCCCGGGAGCGCGGCCTGGACACTGGTTCGTCGGCCGGCACGCCCGTGGTCCCGGTCATCGTCGGAAACTCGGTCAAGACCTTGCGCCTGTCACGCGCCTTATTCGACCGCGGCATCAACGTCCAACCGATTCTGCCTCCGGCGGTGCCCGACCGCTCCGCTCGCTTGCGCTTTTTCATCACCACGAATCACAGCGAGGCGCAAATCCGCGCCACCGTCAGCGCCGTGGCCGACGAACTGGCCAAACTGCAGCGAAATGGAAATGAGCCGCCGATCCATGACGAACCGCGCTGAACACGTAATCGAAGTCGAGAAACTGACGAAGCGTTACGGAGAGTTGCTGGCGGTCAACGACGTATCGTTCGCGGTCAGGAAAGGCGAGTTGTTTGCGTTCTTGGGTCCCAACGGTGCCGGGAAAACCACCACCGTCGAGATCATCGAGACCATCCGCCTGCCTACGTCGGGCAAGGTGAGCGTTCTGGGGATGGACGTGACGAGGAAGAAGCGCGACATCGTCCAACGCATCGGCGTTCTTCCGCAGGGATTCAGTTCGTTCGACCGGGTGACGGTCCGGGAAAGCATCCAATACTACTCCCGGCTGTTCGGCGGCAAAACCACCGATATTGACGGCCTGATCGAGCTGGCGAACCTCAAGGACAAGAGCCGCGAGCAGTTCAAGAACCTCTCCGGCGGGTTGAAGCAGCGCCTGGGAATTGCGATTGCGCTCGTGAACAATCCCGAGATCGTGTTTCTCGACGAGCCGACCACGGGGCTCGACCCCCGCGCCCGGCGCGAGGTGTGGGAAGTTCTGCGGGGGCTCAAGCAACAGGGGAAGACCGTGTTTCTCACCACGCACTACATGGAGGAAGCGGAGTTTCTTGCCGACACGGTCGCCATCATCTCGAAAGGCAGGATCATCGCGACCGGCTCCCCCGACGAGCTCATGGAAAACAGCGTCAATGAGCTGAGCCTTACGCTGCGATCCGCCGATGCGAACGTGTTCGCCATCGTTCAGGAGACGGGCTTCGATCCGGTCCGCCACAATACCCATTACCTCAAGGTCAGGGTCAAGCGCGCCGATGACGTCCGGAAGATCCTCGACGCCGTCAAGGACGCCGGCTCGTCGCTGCTGAGTTTGGACGTTCGCAAGCCCAACCTCGAGGAGGTCTTCCTGAAGCTTACGGGCGAGGTGCTCAACGAGGAAGCCGCGGAGGAGGCGCTGAAATGAGTCCGCGCATCATCGCCGCCAATCTGACGGTGAGGATCAAAAGTTTCTATCGCGAGAAGTCCGCGATGTTCTTCACGATCGCGTTCCCGATCATCCTGATTCTCGTCTTCGGCACGATTTTCATGAAGCAGGACAACGTGAGTTTCGACCTTTACGTGCAGGACCTCGACCAGAGCAACGCCTCGGCGCATCTCATCAACACCCTGAAGCTCAACGGGAGGTTCAAGATAAACAAGGTCGACCCCGCCATCAACGCCACGGAGTACGCCAGGCACCACAAGCTGAACCTTGTCCTCATTATTCCCAAAGACTATGAAAAATCCTTCGATCAGCATATTGGTGCCGACAATCCCAACGCATCCGTCACCCTCACCTACGTCTACGACCCCAGCTCCACTTCGGTGTCCACAAAGATGCAAATCCTGAACTCGGTCTTCGCCGTGATAAACGAGGATTTATCCGGGAAGCCTGCGTTCATCACGACGGTCCAGACATCGATACTCGACCGGAAGTACCGTTTCATTGAGTTCTTCGTTCCGGGCATCATCGCGATGGCGGTGATGACGGCCAGCATGTCCGGAGCGCTGAACGTCAACGCGGAGCTGCGGCAAAAAGGCATCATCCGGAAGCTGTGCGCCACGCCCATCACCCGCACCGACTGGATATTGTCAAACGTTCTGTACCAGCTCATCCTGGCGGTGATCTCCACGACCACGATATTGCTGGTGAGCTACGCCGTGTTCGACGTCAGCCTGCAGATCAACGCTTGGCTCCCGGTGTTCGTCGTGCTGGATGTTTTTACGTTTGTGGGAATCGGGATGATCCTCACCCGCGTGGTCAAGGAAGCGGAGAGCGCTGCCGCCGCGGCCAACGCCATCATGTTCCCGGTGATGTTCCTCTCCGGCACCTTTTTCCCCATCGAAATGATGCCGGGGTTCCTGCAGCAGTTCGCCCGGCTCCTGCCTTTGTATTACGTGAACGAGGGGCTGCGGGCGTCCATGGTGTTTGTTGATCACCGGGCCGCGCTCGGCTACGCCACGGTCATCGCGGTCATCGCGGCTGGCGTGTTTGTTTTGGGCATCCGGGCGACCCGCTGGGAAGAAAGCGCCTGAATCATGGCCGATGCGTATGAAGAAGCGAATCATGTTCATCTGCGGCTCGATGAATCAGACCACGCAGATGCACCAGATTTCCAGGCAGCTTTCCGATTACGAGCACTCCTTCTCGCCCTACTACTGCGACGGCATTGACGAGATGCTGCGCCGACTGGGGTTGATGGAGTTCACGATCATCGGCCACAAGCTCGCAGGACGCTGCCGGCGGTATCTGGAGGATCATGGCCTCCCCATTGATTACCAGGCAAGGAACGGGCTCTACGACCTGGTGGTCACCTGTTCGGACGTGTACGTTCAGAAGAACATCCGGGACAATCGGATCGTTCTGGTTCAGGAGGGCATTACGGATCCGGAAACCTTTGCATTTCGTCTGGTCACACGATTTCGCTTCCTCCCCCTGTGGCTGGCGGGCACGGCGGCCACGGGCCTGAGCGATGCCTACCGGAAATTCTGCGTCGCCAGCGAGGGATATCGGGACTTCTTCGTCCGCAAAGGCGCGCGGGCCGACAAGATCGTCGTCACGGGAATACCCAATTTCGATGACTGCGGGCGATATCGCGCCAACAACTTTCCCCACCGCCACTACGTGCTGGTCTGCACGTCACCGCTGCGGGAGGTGTTTCGGGACGAGGACCGCGAGGCGTTCATCCGCCAGGCCGTCGCCATCGCCGGCGGCCGGCAGCTCATCTTCAAGCTTCACCCGAACGAAAACGTAAAGCGCGCGACCCGGGAAATCTCCCGGTACGCGCCGGGAGCCACGGTGTTTACGACGGGAAGCGCAGAAGAGATGATCGCGAATTGCGACGTCCTGGTCACTCGATATTCATCGACGGCCTTTGTCGGCCTGGCGCTGGGCAAGGAAACCCACTCAGACCACGACATGGACGAATTGCGCCGGCTGACGCCGGTTCAGAACGGCTCGGCGGCTCTCAACATCGCGAATGTCTGCCGCCAGTTGCTCGAAGAGGAGTGATTGGAAATCATTCGGGAGGAATGCGGTGGGCTCTGCACCTCCGGCGGTCACACTCAACGCCGAAGGACCCAGTCGCAGGGCTGGCAGACCGGATAGGCATCGTACTGGAACTTCCTGAAATCGTCTCGCACGCCGGTCAACACCGGGCCCATCCACACTTCCTTGACGGTCTGGGAGTTGAGATCCCCGAGGACCTGAACACCGTTGGAGTCCATGCAGCAGGTCACAACCCGGCCATCCCAGAGCACCGACATGCTCGTCCAGGGGAAGTAGCAGACGGACACGATCTTCTTCCCCATCCGGTTGTAGGCTCGCCCTCCTCCATAGTTGTGCAATGTCGCGACGTTCAAACAATCCCCCGCCTGCTTGTCGATCAAGGGTTCCCACAGGGCCCGGAACTCATCCGTCCGGGCCCGGTTCGTTTCGGTCGGGAGGTATTGAAGGATCAGGCGCGGGCGCCCGCGCTTCATCTCCTTTCGGATCCGCAGGAAGTCCTTGATGTTTTGAAAGGTGACCTTGAAGTCCAGCCGCTTCATGGTGTTGTTGTACGATTCCTCATCGGTCCCGTAGAAGCTGATCTTCATCTTGTCCAGCCCCGCGTCGATAATCTTCCGGGACATTTCGGGAGACAACAGGGATGCGTTTGACACAATGTACGTGTGCTTGATCCCGCAGGCCTTGGCGAGCCGGATCCGCTCGGGCAGCAGCTTGTCCAGCATCGGCTCCCCGAACCCGTGCAAGTGCGTGACGGGCTTGCGCTTCAGGCCGGACACTTCCCGGATGATCTTCTCGAACAGGCCGAAGTCCATGAAGCCGCGCTTCCGTGAGAGCAGCTCCCGGGGGCACATGACGCACTCGGCATTACAGAGATTCGTGTTCTCGATCATCATCACGGACGGCAGCGGGAGGTGATACTTGTAGTGCGGGTAGAAGAGCAAGGGTGTCCTGGCCAGCCACAGGAGCAGCCTGGTTGTTTTGTCGCCGATATTGAAAATCATGCCGTCTTTCTTCCTTGGTGCGAACTCACAGCCATCCCGCCTGGCGATACCATTGGGCCGTTTCGCGCAGGCGATCGGCCAACGTGGCCGCGGGGGACCAACCCAGCTGCCCGCGGGCCTTGGCGGATGAGCACGTCCACGACCCGGCCAGGGCTTCGGCTATCTTGTCGCTGTTCAACCAACCGGGACGTTGCCACACGCGCCCCAGCACGTCGCCGCAAAGTCCGATCAGCCGCATTAACGGCCCGGGCAGGCGCACTACGGTCGCACGATTCCTTCCCAAGGCTGTCGCCATAGCCTGTCCGAGTTCAACATGCGTGAGATTTTCCTGGGCCGCAATGAAGTAGATGCCTTGACCCGGCGTTCCGTTGGGGCGCAGACGCTCGCCTTTCCCGGCGGCCAGGAGCAGGAGCGCGACCAGGTCGGCCACGTGGACCAGCGAAACGCGTCGTTCCTGCCGGCCGGGCACGACGTGAACCCCTCTTCGCGCGATCGGCCGGAACATTTCCAGCACGCCCCGGTCGCCGGGGCCGAAGACGATGGGCGGACGCACGATGGTGATCTCCATTTCGCCGGCATGTCTGGCCGCGGCCAGCTCGCCGGCCAGCTTGCTGCGACCGTAGGCGGAAACGGGCGCCGGCGAATCGCCTTCCACGCGAGGTTGGTTGGCGGCGCAAGGCCCCGCGGCGGCCAGCGAGGAAACGACGATCAACACCGGCCGCCCGGCGCGGTTGGCACAGGCAGCCGCGACGGATTCGACGCCGCCCGCATTCACGCGCGCGAAATCGGCCGGCCGCACCGCTTTCACCAGGCCCGCCAGGTGAAACACCACGCCGGCCTGCGACTCCGCCAGCGCCCGTTCGATGCCGGCGCGATCGGTCGCATCGCCCACGATGAATTGGGCGCCTGAGGATCGTAGTTCGTCGAGGCGCGACGTGGCCCGTACCAAACACGACACCCGGTCACCACGCTCGATCAGCCGGCGCACCAGGTGCTGTCCGATAAAGCCGCTGGCCCCGGTGACCAGCACGGATTTTGCATCCATAATTTTTATTGTCGTACCTCTGCCGGGCGGCAACGATCACCAACCCTGATTCTGGTCGGGATGATACGCGGTTCTCCGTCAAGAAACAACACTCGTGGCCGGGCGTTGCCGGCCGGACGATTGAAAAGGCTTCCGCAAAATTGGTCAGGATTCGAGCCTGCGGCTCGATCAAATCGGCGCACAGCGCCGACACTACAACGAAATCAGGCGCTATCCGAATTGGCCTTGCAGCACTACGCAAACGAGAGATACAATCAAGGACCTATCCTCCACGATGATCGTGAGATGACAGTCATATGGAAAAGCCCGTCTCAATCGGAACGCTCACGGCCGGCATCGAGATCGTTGTTGTGGAAAGAGGTTCGGAACTAAAGGACTTCATCGACCTCCCTTGGAAACTCCATGCCGGGCACCCCAGATGGGTTCCGCCCCTTAAGAAGGAGGTTCGCCGGCTGCTGGATCCCCGCCGACACCCTTTCTGGTCGTCTGCCGAGCGCCGGCTCTTTCTGGCCCGGCGCGGTTCGCAGGCGGTGGGCAGGATCGTGGGCATCATCGATCGTCGCTATAATGAGTTCCACGGCGAACAGATGGGCATTTGGGGATTCTTCGAATGCGCCGACGATCCGGCGGCGGCCGCGGCCCTCTTTTCCGCCGTGGAGACGTGGGCTCGCCGGAAGGGCATGGCCTTCGTCAGGGGGCCGCTCAACCCATCCACCAATTACGAGGTCGGACTGCTCATCGAGGGCTTCGATTATCCGCCGGCGTTGATGATGGCTTACAATCCGCCGTACTACTCCAGATTGGTCGAGTCGTGCGGTTTCGCCAAAGAGAAGGACCTGGTCGCCTTCCTGATTGAGGGCGATTACCGGCTTCCCGAGTGGATGGATAATCTGGCGGGTCGGATAGCCCGAAAAAAAGGCATCCAAATCCGCCCCTTTCGTCTCAAGGCTGCGGACGCCGAGTTTGCCCGGGTCAAGGAGATCTACAATGACTCCTGGTCCGCCAACTGGGGCTTCGTCCCCCTGAGCGATGAGGAGATGCGGGACATTCAGAAGAGCGTGATGACCTTCGCGGATCCCGACCTGGCTTTCTTCATCTATTACGAGAACGAACCCGCAGCGGTCTGCGTCATCTTTCCCGACATCAACCCGTTGCTCAAGCGTCTCAACGGGCGGATCGGCCTGCTGGGTTTGCTGAAGGTGCTCCTCTATCGCCGGGAGATCACGGGATTGCGGTGTTTGATGTTCGGGATCAAGGACAAGTACCGGCAATTGGGAATCCCCATGCTGGCCTTCCACCACATCTTTGAAGTTGTGCGGCAAAAGAACAAATACCGTTCTCTGGAGATGGGCTGGACCCTGGAGGACAATGAGGCCATCAACACCCTGGCCGTGGAGGCGGGCGCAAGACCCTACAAGAGATATCGCATATTTAGAAAGTCTTTATAGTCGGACACCGGATTTTTAAAATGCATCCCGGATTCGACGGCACCGGGATTGAGCCGACATTCTGCTTGAGAGGAGTGATTTCGATTGTCAGAATCAGTCAGCGATTTGACAGCCGCCCGTTCTGACGACGACGGCCCAATGGAAAATACCGAATGAACGAAGTGCGACCAGTTCGGCGTGAGGACCAACAACTGCACCGATATGGTGGCGGAGGCAGCGGCGCTCGCGGGCATCAACCTGATCCACCGCATTCGCCTCACCTTGCCGCCGGAAGGGAAACTTTGGGGTCGGACGGTGCGGGTTTGGACGGATCCACAATACCGCATACTGGAGTTCAGCACGCTCGAAGTTCTGGAAGTGGACCTGCGTCAGCTTGCCCGGATGGGAATCGGGAGTGACGCCGCCGAGTGGTACCTGGCTTGGAAACACTGATGATCAGTCTGATACTTGGCCGTATCGGGTGGGATCGATCCAGCTGGCGAATTGCTATTGAATTGCTGTTAAAAGTTGAAAGTATGACGTTGAAGCGGAGGTCTGACCATGTTAGTTGAGGAGCAAGTTCCCATCATTGCTTTTGTCTGGAGACCTGGCGAGATAAACCCGCCGGTGTCCGAAATGGCACAACGCACGGGCAGCCGGGCACTCTTCGATTTTTCCACGATGGGAGCGGAAGCACTGCATTCGTTCCTGCAAACGGCCGACCCGGCCGGCCAGGTCAGCGATATCAAAATTTCCGCCGCCGCCCTGATGAATCCATCCACCAGCCGGCTCCTGAAGGAAACCAGCGTCCGGAATCTCTGGGTGGAATGCCAGCCCCAGTTCTTTCCGGGGGATCCTTCAGTCTTGCTACAGCGACTTCGGACCTTGTCGGAAGACTACCGCTGCTTTCCCATTGTCGGAGACGTGCCTCTCCTGGCCGCCATGGTCAAGGAGGATTCGGGCATCGGGCGCATCGTCCTCAAGGGCTGCGAGGCGGCTGGATTCGTGAGCGGCGAGACGACCTTGGGTCTCTATGCGGCGGCCAAGGAACTGTTACACGCCTCGGCAAAGTCTCTGGACGTCCTCATCTGGGGCGGCGTCTCCACTCCCGAGGCGGCCGCGGCCTTCCTGTCCACCGGAGCCGCCGGCATTGTCTTCGAGAGCGTCCACTGGCTGACGGATCTGGTGGGCTTGGACGATCGCCAACGTCAGCAACTCGCCAGACTCCGCGTGGATTCCACGGCTCTGGTGGGCTTGGACCTGCAGATACCGTGTCGCCTGTTCAACAAGGGGAATTCGCTGGCCTTCAAGAAAATCCAGGCGTTCGAGGACTCGTTGTGCGCCGCCGAGATCACGGACGAAAGCTGTCGTGCCTTCGTCGGCCAGGTGCAGGCCAGCGCCCTTCACCCCTTGGACAGCCATTTCACCCAGAACGAGGTCATCCCTCTGGGCGTGGAGGCGGCCTTTGCCGCGTCGTTTGCCGGGCGTTTTGGCTCCGGAACCGGGCAGGCCGTGAAAGCCTTCATGGCGGAGATGCGGAACTTGTGCGGCGCAGCCGGGGCGAAGAAGGATTGCTTCCTGGACAGCCCCTTGGCCCGGCAGATGGGCATCAAGTATCCTTTTATCCAGGGCGCCATGTCCTCGATCACCGATATTCCGGAGTTTGCCTCCGCGATTGCTGATGCGGGCGGACTGCCTACCATCGCGCTTGGCCAGATGGATGCCCAGGCCTGTGACCGCAGGTTGGGACGCCTGGCGGAGATCATGGGCGGACGCCCGTATGCGTTAAATATTATCTCCCTGGCCGAGAACCCCTTCCGGGAAACACAACTGGCCTGGATAAAGCAACACCGGCCCCGTTTTGTCTGGATTGCCGGAGGAGATATCTCTCCCATAAAAGAATTGCTGCAATGCGGCATTGGTGTCGTGTATATCGCCCCGGATGATGCCCTGTTGAAGCTCGCCTTGGAAGCAGGTGTCCGCTACGTGGTCTGCGAGGGTTACGAGGCCGGCGGCCACGTGGGGCAACATAGCACGCTCACCTTGGCGCAAATGGTGCTGGACCTCAAACGTCGCCAGCCATCCCTGTTCCGGGACTGTCGGTTCATCCTGGCCGGGGGCATCTACAATCGGGAAACCGCCTTCATGGCCAGCTTGCTTGGCGCCGACGCCATCCAGATGGGCACGGCCTATCTGGCCACCCTGGAGATCGTTGAAACGGGCGCCCTGAAGCCTCTCTATCAGCGGGTGTTAGTGGAATCGCCGCCGGGAGGAACGGTCGTTTCGGGCCAAAGCACCGGACTGCGCGTGCGTTCCTTGAGGACCCCGAGAATGGCCGCCGTCCTGGCTCTGGAAAGGGAGTTTGCCGCAGGTCACCAGGACGAACAGTCTTTCCGCGCGAAAATGGAAGAGATGACCGCCGGCAGCCTTTTCGCCGCAGTCCGAGGCGTGGACCGCCGAAGCGGGCAGCCGCTGGATGAGCAGACGTGTCTGGAACGCGGGCAATTCATGACCGGGTCCTGCGCCGGACTGATCAGTAAAGTCCAGAAGCTGGAGTCCTTTCATCGCGAGTTGGCCGAAGGCCCGCTCTTGCTCCATCAACCCTTTGCGACGTCGGCTGCAAAAGCTGCGGCACCTTTACCCGCCGCGCCGCCACCCGCAGAAACTCCAACCCCCGGGGTTGGCCGGAGACCGAAGAGCGTCGCCCGCCTGAGAGACGATCGCGACCGGGTGGCCATCAGCGGGATGAGCATCCTCAATTCCCTCGGCAAGAGTCCGGAAGAGATCTGGGCGGCAAGCCTGGCCCTGAAGAGCGGCGTCGCCTTGGTGCCGTCTTCCCGGTGGAATCACGACCGCTTTTATGATCCGCGACCGCGCGTCACGGACAAGACCTACTGCCAGGTGGGCGCCTTCGTGGACTTTCAGGTCTCACGCAATGAACTGGGGATTCCCCCACAGGATTTCCGGACCATGACCGCGGCCACCCGGAACACCATGTGGCTGGCGCAAACGGCCATCCAATCCTCCGGCATCCTAGAGTCAGGTATCCCGCGTGAGCGCATCGCGGTCCTCATCTCCCAGAATTCCGGCGAGGCGGCGGGCACCCTCACTGATATGATCATCAGGGCATACGTGCACGAAATCCTCTCCGACATCAAGCGGGCCGTCCCCCTCAACCCGGATCAGGAGAGCGCCATCGAACGGGAGGTGAAGTCCGGACGCATGGCCCCGGACGACACCACGCTTCTGGGCCGGCTCAACTGCACCGCCGCCGGCTTCATCTGCAACCGCTATGGCTTCATGGGGCCCAGCTATGCGGTCTCCGCCGCCTGCGCCACCTCCCTGGTCGCGCTTTACAGCGCCCTGCAGATGATCCGCAACGGCATCATCGATGCCGCCATCGTCGGCGGGAGCGAGGATAATCTCACCCACCTGCATTTCCTGGAATTCTCCGCCTTGGGCGCACTTTACGGGTTGTCGGGACGGCCGCGGCCGCCTCACGAAGCCTCTCGTCCCTTCGATGCCGAACGAGATGGAATGGTCCTCGGCGAAGGCGGGGGCATGATCGTCATCGAGCGGGAAAGCCTGGCTCGCGCGAGAGGGGCGCAGGTCCACGCCATCATCACCAACATGGGAGCGAGCAACAACCATCTGGGCATGGTGGAGTCCTCCAGTGTCACCCAGGAGATCGCCATCCGCAGCTCTTTCCGGGGGATACCTTATGGGCCCGATGCCGTGGATCTGGTGGAATGCCATGCCACGAGCACCCGGCAAGGGGACGTGGAGGAGGTGCGTGCCTTGAAGACGTTCTTCAATTCCTCCCATCGCACGGTGCTCACCTCATTCAAATCCCAGATCGGACACACCTTGGGCGCCTCGGGCGTTAACAGCCTCATTCGAGGAATCATGGCCATGAAGGCGGGGGTTTTCCCTCCCACCCTCAATTATAAGCATCCAGACCCGGAAATCGCCCTGGAAGGATCGGGTCTCCTCATCGCCCCGGAGCCGCTTGATTGGAAGGGCGACCACCAGCCCAGAAGGTTTCAGGTCAACGCCTTCGGGTTCGGCGGTTCCAACTACGTGGTCCAGGTGGAGCAGGCCCTGGATGGTGAGGATACGATCCTGGTCTCCCCGGGCAGAGAGGCGCGTCTCGCCGCGGAGACAACCGATGGCCCGGCGGCGCTTCAGGGCGTCTCTTTCTTTCGGACCGAGATGGCCGGCCGCAACTGTCGGATGGCCGTTGTCGCACCCTCTGCCGAAGAAGCCCTCACGATTATCGAGCGCTCCGCCTCCCTGGCCGAAGCCGCGGTCGCCTCACCCAAAGCGGCGCGTTCCTTGGTGCAGCAGGGCCTTTTCATCAGCCCCGAGGATCTGCCAATCTTACCGCTCGCTCTGGTCTTTCCCGGACAAGGGGCCCACTATGCCGGCATGGGCCAGGCGCTCTACGAGTCCTTTCCCGCCATCAAGGAATGGATGGATCGAGCGGCCGCGGCAGCGGACTTCGACCTCCTTCACTTATTGTTTCATGATCGGGAGGAGAACCTTCAGAAGACCCGGTGGCAACAGCCGGCCCTGTTCACCGTGGAATACGCCATGGCTCGATACCTCACCACTCTGGGTATCCACCCTGTGGCCATGGCCGGCCACAGTTTGGGCGAACTGACCGCCCTATGCCTGGCCGGTGTCTATTCCTTGGAGGACGGGTTTCGCATCGTGAACCAGCGGGCCCTCTGCATGGACAAGGCCGCTGCCATGCACGGGGACCCCGGCGTCATGGCGGCCACGGACGCTCCCCTGGCGCTGGTGAAAGAGATGATCCAGGGACGGAAGGATCTCCACATTGGCAATATCAATTCACCGAACCAGGTCATCCTGAGTGGCAACACCGGGACGGTCAAAAATCTCGGTGCCCGACTGAAGGAGAAGGGATACCGGTTCACCCTCTTGCGCGTCAGCATGGCCTTCCACTCTCCGATCATGAGGGTCATCCATGATGAGCTCGAGGCGTTCGTTGCCTCCATCCCATTTCATTCCCCGCAAATCCCCGTCATCTCCAACACAACCATGGCGCCGTATCCATCGGATCCCGGTGAGATCAGGCGCATCCTGATGGCCCACCTGGAATCTCCCGTCCATTGGATGAATAATGTCCAGACTCTCTGGAATGACTATGGCATCCGGCACTTCGTGGAGGTGGGCCCCGGCGACATATTGAGCGGTCTCATCGCCGACACGCTCCCTGAACCGCTATGCTTCCAGACCTGCCTGCCCACTGCGGAGAGCTACACGTACCAGACCGCCCTGGCGCAGCTCTTCGTTCACGGGCATCTGCAGATTCGGGGAGAACCACGGTTCATCTCCCTCCCCTCATCCCGGAAAGCGCCCGCGTCTCACCGCCCCCCCGATCATTCCCCGGCCATCCCGGACGGACCAGCCGCCCCGGCCCTTGCTGAAGCGCCTGAGCGTCAGGACCACCTGGAGGCGGTTATTCGCATCATCATGGATGCCACCGGATTCAACCGGGACGAAATTCAACCCGATATGGATCTCAGAAGGGACCTCTCCGTCCGCTCCAGTCGTTTGCCGATCATCATGGATGCCGCGGAACGCCAGTTCGGGATCACCATCGAATTGGAGGAATTTATCCATGTCCGCACCGTAAGAGAAATCGCCCAGCAGATCTCCGCGATCGTCGCCCGGCAGGAAGGCGCCGGCGCGCGGCCCGCCGCCAAGGCGGCTGACACCGTCGCGGCGCCGGCCGAAATCCCGGAGCCATCAGTGGATGAGGCGCCTCTGAAGCGGCTTGTTTTCAACCTCGCCCCGGTGGAGCCGGCAGCTTCACTGCCCGTGGAATTAAGCCCCGGCGAGGCCGTCCTCCTCCTCTCGCCGGACCAGAATGACGCACTGGCCGGGAGTGCAGGGGACCTGCTCCGCCAGGATTACGGCGTTGACACGTTTCCCCTGCCATTCATGCCGGAGCACTTGGGACCGGGCGAAAAGGGCCACGACATTCTGACTGCCGCGGGAGTCGCCAGGACCTCGGAGAAAATTTCAGGGCTTGCCTCCCTCGCGGGGCTGGTCATCACCCTGCCTCAAGCCGGGTCGGAACGGTTGGCTGGCATGGCGAATATTTCGCGGCTGCTCACCGGGCTCTTTCAACTCCTGAAGTCCTTTCTCCAATCACCCACCCGGAAATTCGTTGTCCTGATTCATCGCCGTGAGGATGTCGATACTCCTGGCCGGCTGCTGACGGAGGGGCTGCTCGGACTGTTCCTGAGCGCCGCCCAGGAATATCCCGCGGTCCAGTTTCGCACGCTGGAAATCGGCCGGGATACCGACTTGCGCCTGGCCCTGCGCGCCGCTCTGGACAAGGGCTGCGCCGCGGTGGAACTCATTCATCGCGAAGGCAAGGTCTTCACCTCGCAGGTGCACCTGGCCCCCGCAGTCTTCAGCGATCTGCCAAGGCTGGAGTTGAATCCCGGAGACGTGGTCGTCATGTCGGGAGGCGCCACGGGGATCAGCGCCCATCTGGCCCGCAGTTTGGCGCCCTTCGCGCCGCGCCTGGTTTTTCTTGGCCGGACCCGGCTGGAGCCGCACCCCGAGCCTTTGTCGGCTGGATCTGCCCCTGACAAATCCCGGGCCCGCGAGATTGCCCGGACCCTGGCGGATTTGCGCGCCTCAGGAATCGAGGCCACGTACCTGGCCTGCGATGTAACCGACCCCGAGGCGGTTCGGGTTGCCCTGGGCGAGGTGGCCGGCCGCTATGGCCGGATCGACGGCATCATTCACGGCGCCGGCGTCCTCCGGGACGGTTTCCTCGACCAAATGACTCCCGAGGATTTTTCCCTCGTCGCGGACGTTAAATTCCTGGGAGCCTGGAATCTATTCTCGGCGGCAGAAGGGGCGGGTTTGAGGTTCTTCGTGGGCCTTTCCTCGGTGGCGGCCATTCAGGGAAATCCCGGCCAGACCAACTACGCCGCCGCCAACCGCATGATGTCGGCGCTGCTCCGATACCTCCACCACAAGAACAGCGCCATCCGCTTCAAGGCGTTGATGCTGCCCCCGGTCGAAGGGGCGGGCATGGCCGAGGACCCGGAAGTCCGGGACATGCTCAGACGCCGCAGCGTGGCCTACGTCCATGTCCATGAGCTGGCCGGCCTGTTCTGCCGGGAACTCTTCGTCGCCCCGGCCGACGACGATTGGGTCATGTTCATCCGGACGCTGCCATCCGTGAAGACGGCACCGCTCGGTGATATCAGCCAGCCCGCGCTCAATGGACAAATGGCTGGCGGCCCCGTGGCCTTCAACCCCCGGGACTTCCCCATGATTGATGGCGTTTCTGGCTTGGACCTCCGGCGGGAACATTTGGAGGCCACCAGAAGCTTCTCCCGGCAGAACGATCTGTGGATCGCGGATCACCGGCCACTCAAGTCCCTCGCCCATCCTCTGGTCTCCGCCACCATGATGATCGAGACTTTCATGGAATCCGCGCGCATCCTCTATCCCCACCTCCAAGTGCGGGGTGTGTGCCAGATGCATTTCATGGACATGATTTCCTGTCCGCCTGAGGTTCCCCGGTTGGCTCGAATCTCCTGCCGCCGGGCCGGCAACGATTCCCGGGAGGTGGTCTGCGAGGCCTCTCTGTCCGTGCAAGAGATCTCTCCCACGGGCCGGCTGGCCGACCGCTTCATCCCGCACTGCGCAGGCCAGGTGCTCCTCGAGGGCGGGTGGGGAGAACTCGCCGAGTGGTTCCAGGATTTTCCGGTCCGTCCGGATGAACTGCGGACTCCGCCCGTGAATCATGAACAGGTGCTCAAATGGTACGAAGACGGTACCGGACTCGGCGGCAGGTATCGTGTGCTGGAGGCCATTGACGGTGCCGGTCCGGGGCTGATACGGGGTCGAACCATTTACCGTGAGACCGATGATTTCGCGCATCTGCCCGCCGCCCGCTACCAATACTCTCCTTACCTGTTCGAGGCCCTGATGCAGTTGGCCGGCTTCTACATGCTGACCATGGATTCACAAGATCGCCGCTCGCTGGTGCCCTCCGGGGTCGGCGAGATGCGGTTTCTGCGTCAATGCCGGTCGGGCGAACCGATAACCTTGGAAGCCCGCCTCCGAGTCCAGGACCAGGAGTCTGTCGCTTGGGATGCCCGGGGACTTGACGATCAAGGCCGCACCATCATGCAGGTTCGTACGCTGCGCCTGCACTGGATTTCGCCATGACACGCTTCGAACAGATGGGGACAGCCGTGGCACAGGATCGCCCGGAAGTGATCGTTCAGACGGTGCGTCTCGTTCCTTGCGGGGGCGTCGTTTTCTATGCCTCCGTGCCGGGGAACTCTGCAACCTCCACTGTCGGTGCGGCCCGTCGGACGGAAAATCGTCGCCGGCTCGTTACCATCCTCTGGGAACATCTTCGAGCGGGGGAGAGTTCTCCTTGGCAACGTCCCCATTTCTCCGACCGGGTCGCATTCCCGATTCAACTGGTCCACGATACGCTGGGCCGGCCCCAGCTCCAGTTGGGAGAACACCCGGGGCCGGCCATCTCCTTCAGCACGGCGGGCGAAGAAGTCTGGGCCGCCCTCTGTGGCGACGGGTCGGATATCGGCATCGATGTGGCCGGCAGCACCGAATTCCAGGAAGGCTACCCCCTGCACCGGGTCTTCCACGAACAAGAGCTTCAACCGGCATTGGAGTTGGCGGGCGGAAACCTGGCCCGGGCCGCGGCGCTGCTCTGGTCCATCAAGGAAGCCGTCGCCAAGGCGCTGGGCTGCGCCTTTCATCTGGTGGACCCGCGGGACATCCATGTCCAGCCATCGGCGGTAGCGGATGACGGGCCGGCTTTTTCCGTGCGCTTGTCGGGGAAAGCCCTGGTGCGCTTCCCCATGGCCGACCGCCGGCCCATCACCGTCCGTTCGTTGCCTCAGGCCGGGACGTGGCTTTCCATCGCTGCGGCAACTCAAGCACATCAGTCCCTGCCTAAATAAACCGTTCCGGTTTTTATTAAATCTGCGGAACCCGGATGCCGTCTGAATGATTCACCATGCCAAAGGCGAATGGCAGCCACCAGACGACGCAAATCACCCCGATGTTGAGGATCACCATTTTTGCGCGAGAATGATTCATTTGAACCCACCGATAAAATGTTGCTGGCTCATCGGGAGAGAAGTTCGCTGACGGGCGACATCGCCGGGACGCGGTCGCAAACGACTTTGATTGAAACCAGGATCGGCACCGATAATAAAGCGCCGGGCACACCCCAGAGCCACATCCAGAAGATCAACGAAACAAAAATGACCACTGGATTGAGCGTGAAACGGCGTCCCAGCAACACCGGCGTAATGAGGTTCGCTTCCAACAGATGGAGCACCAGGTACCAGGCGGGCGGCAGGAGTCCCTGCCACAGCGTGTCGAAAGCAAGCAGACCGACGGTGGCCAGCAGGATCACGCCGGTGACGGGGCCAAAGTAGGGAACAAAATTCAGCACCGCCACGAGCATTCCCCACATCGCGGCGTTGGGCACGCCCATGAAGTAGAGTCCCCCACTCACGACGATACCCAGGCCAATATTAATCAGCGAAACGGAGAACAGATAATTGGAAATGTTTTGCTGAATCTCGTGGCTGATCTCGACCGCACGCTTCTTGTCGCGAAAAGTCGGCATCACGTGAACCAATTTCTGCAGGAACAAGTCGCCGGAGGCCAGCAACAGGTAAACCAACACCAACGTCTCGCCTATGCCCACCAGGAGGGTTCCGGTCCAGTTAAGGATTGAACTGGTGCCACGGCTGTCTTTGATCTCCACCGTAGGCGCTTTCTTTTGTTCTTCTTTTTTTTCTTCGTCGGTCGCGCCCAGGTCGCTCACCGCCGCCGCCGCCTGGCTGAAGTGTCTTAAACGCGGGAAGTTTTTCTGAACCCGTTGCCGCAACTCGGTCATGTGTTGCGGCGCTTCATTCATCCACGTCAACGCTGGTCGGCCCAATTGAAAGAAACCAACCCCGACGGCAGTCACCAGGAAACAAAGCACGACGGCGGCGGAGAGCGGCGGCGGAATGTGGCAGCAGGACGACCAGCGGATGAGCGGTTTCAGGGCCATTCCCGCCACACAGGCCAGGAAGACAGGCAAGACCACGGGACGGGCGAAGTAAAGAAAGGCAATGACGCCGAGCACAATCAAGACGATTTGCACGGGTGTCGTTTTAGTCGCTGCGGCGGCGCTCGATGGAACGGGCAGTGGTTCGCTGCCGGGCGCATTTTTATCCGGCACATCGAGTGTCCCGGCTGAGGAGTCGAAAGGCTCATGCGCCGCTGACAGTTCATTTGGCTGTTTCATGCCGGTGTTTTCATTGCTCAAAGTTGTATTGATAGAGCACACCCACACTGTGCGCGCCTTCGTGGCCGTCACGTAGCGCATTGAATCCGTAGCCGTAGCGCAGGATCACCCGCCACACCTCACTTCGTGAAGTGAAGGAGAGACTGGGGCCCACACCGGTGTTCCAGTGGCCGGGCTGCTCGAACCCGGGTAGATAATCAACATACGCACTGGCGGCACCCAGGCGGAGTTGCCAGCGATGATCGGCGGACAGCGGCGCCACGTAAGTTGCGCTGAGGTGCACGAACCGCTTGGCGGAAAGCTCCTGGTAGTAATATCCGGGCAGCGTCAAAGGAAACTCGGCGGCCAGCGGCAAAACCCCGCCCAGTCGCCAGGCGCTGAAACGATCCGCATCGTCGGATCCGCCGGCCGTCATCGCAAACGTGAGTTGGTTTCCGGTGTTGGTCCACGCGTAGCTCAAACCGGCATAGAGCCAGTAGAGATCCGTCGTGGGCTGGACCTGCCGAGGATCACCACTGAAGCCGTAATTACTGTCGTCAAACCGCCACTGGCGCTCGAACCAGATGGACACTTCCATCGCCAGATCGGCGTAAAGCATCGGCTCCTTGCCCGCGAAACGCAGGCCCGCGCGAGCAAAGGTGCTCACGTGGTCGTCGGGAAGTTTGAATTGATCGTCGGTTTTGTCCGTTGCGGAATACGTCGAGTAATGGGCACCGCCTTGCACTACGACGTTGAGCGGGATGAGGTAAGCGGGGTCGATCAGGTGGTAGAGATTAAGCGAAGCGCCACCCCCATGACCGTCGAAACTCTCGCCTTTGAAGTAGTGGCCCTGGCGCACTTCGTAATAATTTTCGCCGTAGCCGCCGCCGTTAATGCCAATGCCCACATCGGTGTGAGGGGAGAGAAGCTGGCGGAAGCCGATCTCGCCGTCGAGATAGACCGGGGCCACGGCCAGACGGAGCGCCATGTTGGTGCGCAGGAACTCGGGATTGTTGTAGTTAATAGTAAACGTAGAGCGATTGGGGGCCTTGGCCAGACAGGGACTGGTCGTAGCCGAGTTGAAGGAGGCTGCGTGGATACGGATCAATTTGTGCCAGGCCCATGGAAGCGCTGCCCAGCACCAAGCCGACTGCCACGGGAAGAGTTCTTCGGAGCGTAACCACAAAAGGTCGGTGTTAAGTGCGCGAGTTGGGCTCCTTGTTTTCTTGATCGTGACCTTTCGTATGAAACGTACGAAACGCAAGCCAGAGGGTGGAAACCATGCCTGCGCCTTTGAGAATGGTTTGTAGCCAGGAAGGTTTCACGTCGGTGCTCCCGGACTTGCCGCGCCGGAAGGCCGCCAGACCTGCTATCAGCACCGCGGCTGACGAGGCGATCGAACCGAAGGATTTGGCGCGGTCGGTGAGCGTGCGAACGCCCGCCGTCAGCGCGGCCATATCCCCGACCAGTTGGGCGCGATTGAGTTCGCTTTCCGCGATCAACAATTGCTTCCGCGATTCAAGCGGATTCATTCGAGGGTTTTTCCCAAACATGCGCAATCCTTTCTAAGTTGATCGAGAGTTGCGGGAAGATTCTTCCAGTTGCGCAGGAGCACAGTGAGGCGCCGGTAAAGAAAGACCGCCGCTGCCCCATAGAAGCCGGTCAGCGCCAGAAGCACTGCGACGGGCGAGAAGTCCCAGAACAGGACCACGATCGTGCCGGTGAGCGTGACTCCAGCGAACAGACCAAAGGCCGCCACGCCGAGGGCCAGCAGGATGGCGCGCAGGAGGCGCACGCGCTCCTCTTGCACTTCCACCATCAACAATTCGAGGCGATTTTCACCGATGGTCAATAGCCGTCGCGCGAAACGTTTCGACGAGGCGGCAAGTGGCCCGCAACTGTCGTTGGCGGTTTCCATCACGGGATCAGTCGCAGTTGCGGGAGCACCGTCGAGCGACCAGGAAGCCGATGAGCGCACCCACACCGAGCGCGATGCCGATGGCTTGATAGGGATGCTCGTGCACGGCCTCGTCGGTCGCCTTGGCGCCTTCGACCGCCTTCTCGCGAACGTGGCCATAGATTTCCTTGCCGCGTTCCAGCGCAGCGGCGAGACGCTTGCGGGCTTCCCCGACTTTTTCTCCGGCCACGTCGGCGGTGGCGGCCATCAACGCGCGCGCATCTTCGGCCAGTTGGCCCATGTCATTACTGATTGCTTGTGTTTGTTTGTTCATATTCTCTGTGTTTTCTGTTTATTTGCGTTTTTCAGTGGTAAATTTTCCGCGTCGGCGAGATGGGCTGCTTCCGGCGAGCTCGCCACCTTCAAAATCGAGTTTCTCCCGCCAAACGGGTTGGGCACGGTTTCTCTGGCCAGCGGGTCGGGCATCCATTGGCCGTCCACTACGAGGCAGTATTCGTAGGTGCCGGGCGCCAAAGCCGTTTCCTTCAGCCAGCAACCGCCTCCTGCGGGATGCAGAGTCTTGGCTTCGGGCTGCCACTGGTTGAAAGTTCCCGCGACGCAAACGGTGGTGGCCGTCGGATGAGTGAATTCAAAGCGAACGGGCACGAGTTGGGGGCCGGCACTCCGGGAGTTGTCATGGTTATGGTTGTGTTTCATAGTTGGTGATTCATCGGGATGGTTGACTTTCGATTTTGGAAAAAATGTTCCATTTCACATCGCCATAATGCACCCGAAGACCTCGCAGAGATTATGAGGTGTTATCTTCCGTGATTGTCCCCGTGCTCGTGGCGCTGGTCGCCCTCCCGATTTTCTTTCTGGCCTTGATTCGAGCCGGGCGGCGCCCAATGTTTCGGATACTTCTGAACCACCGCCGCGTGGTGATGTACAGGGGAATCGTGGAAGTCCATCCTCACTGACGGTGAAGCCAGCAGCACGTCAACCGAGACACCACGCGGCGCTGGCCGCAAAACCCACGCGCTGCCTTCCCGGTATGCGTATTGGCGCCGGCTGCTGCTGTAATAGACCTCATAGTTGGGGTAATAAACATAGTCGTCCTGCACGGCGAACGCATACGGTTCCACCTGAACCCCGGCGCGCGGCCCATCAACGTAACCCACGCATCCGGTCAGCGTTACCAGGAGCACAGCACCCAACACGCATCCGGCTTTGTCGGCTTTGAAGGAAAGTTTTTTGCCATTCATGGAATGAGAATAATCCAAAAAAACATGCCGGCGCTATGGGGTGTTACCCTACCGAAACCATTTTGATTCAGACGTGCCATTCGCGCCGCTTGGTTTCCGCCAACCGTATCTGTCCGAAAAGCACCGTGATCATCGCCGCGAGATCACGAAAGCATTTTTTTCAACTCGCAATTGAGCAGCTGGCAAACCTCTTCGGGCAGTTCATTCCGGTTTCGTTTCTACTCGCTGTCAACGTGCCGACAGCGGTGCTCCCACTGTCGGCGTGTTGCCGAATGCACCTTTCTCAATTCGATCACTCCTTGACGGTGATGTTGTTTTCGACGTCTTTCACGCCCTCAACTTTTCTGGCGAGGTCTCCGGCCCGGTTCTTCTGATCCTTCGTGTTGACAAAGCCGCTTAACTGGACCACGCCCTTGAAGGTGACGACATTGACGTCTTCGTACTTGTATTGAGAGTCCTCCCCCAGCGCTTTCTTGACATGGGAAGAAAGCCCGTGGTCATCAATATATTCGCCCGTGCTTTGCTTGTAGCGGCTGCCGGTGGTGCAGCCGGTCACGCCCAAGAGTAATGGCAGCGCGCCGACGCAGAGGATCAACGCCAACACCTTAAGGGATTGGCCCGTGTTTACAGATGTGTTTTTCATACAGTTTCTTTTCGTTTGTTGGTTGTTTGTTGACTGCAAGAGGCCGATTACCAGCCTCCATACAACTACTTTTTGCCTTTGTTCTCGTGATTTTGGTCCGCCGGGTTCGGTCTGTTTTGTTCGTTTGCGGCCGGGTTTTCCCTGGCTGGTTGCTGCTCTTTCCTGTCCGACGGCTGGGCAGACTTTTCCTGTTTTTCAAGCTGTTTGTCGGCCTTCGGCTGGGTTGGTTCCTTAATCGCCGGGGGATGATTGCCTTCAGGCCTGGCCTCAGGCTTGGATTCCGCAGCGGCGGGAACGGACTTGCGTGTCTCGCTCTGCGTTTTGCTATTCTTCGGGGCGGGCGCTGCCGACTCATGCGTGGCGGCGGCTGGTTTCTCAACCTGCGGCGACTCGTGCGCCGCAACCGTTTTCTTTTCGGGGGTTTCAGCCTTGCTGCGAACCGGCGTCTGGACCTTTTTCTCACCGGCCGATACCGGTGTCCGTTGCCTGGCGACGACCGGTGCTTCCTCCTTGTGGCGCAGTTCCTGAACCGCGACCGCCTGGATCTTTCGCCCGCTTGCCTTTTCGATGGCCGCGGTGGCCGGAGCTTCGTTGATCACGGTCTTGTTGATGATGGTGGTGTTATTGACGACCACTTTGGAACGGCGAACGGGCTCCATGAAATGCCGTTCTTCGACAAAGACATACGCTCGTGGCGAGATGACTCTCACGTTGGACGGGTACAACGGCGCCCAGCCGATGTATCCACCACCGCTGTGCCAGGAAACCCAGGCCGGGGCCCATTGCGTCTGCGGGACCCAATACCAGCCAAATTGTGCGCTCAAATTCCAGCGACCATAGTGATACGTGGCCCAGGCCCACGGCTCATCGCTGACCCAATACCAGCCGGCGTCGGTGCGTTGCCAATAACCTTCGGAATAAGGGCGCCAATCGGCCTCAACCCGGCCCGGAATCCAGCAGCGGCCGTAGGAGCCGACAACCTCCCATCGCCCATACGGGGTGAGCGGCTCATAAAAGTCGCTTTCGGCGCGAATCTCCACCGATGGCAGCGGCACACTCACCTCCACCGATACCGACGGTTGTCCGTAGGTTGTGTATCCTGTCAGCGCGCCCAAGAACGCAGTGCATAATGCAAATCCGATTTTACCGACCAAGCGCTTGGTTTTATTCATAAAAATTTCCTTTTCACCTCAAGGCGCGATTTTGTCGCTCACCCACTGGCGTGCCTGGTTGAAACCGTCCTTCGTCGCTTCATAGGCTTTCTGGAAGCCGGCTTTGACACTGTCCCAAGTGGACTCGGTGGCGTTTTTGGCGTCATCCAGTTGCTTGTTCAACTGGGCCGCCTGGTCGCGCAACGCCTGGAGTTTAGGTTTGGCCTCGGCCTTGACCGCGTCGCTGGAGCTGTCGATTTTGGCAGCGAGCTGGTCCAAATCCTTGTTAAGAGCGTCCAACTGGCCCTGCATTTGTTTAACGAATTCAGCCTTTTGCGCGAAGGTAAAATCCTTCATATCCTGCGCGGCCTGTTTTGTTTCGGTTTTGACATTCTCGATCTGCTGGGAAGTGGTTTGCTCCTTCTTGCACCCCACTGCAAAAGCGGCGATGGAAAGGAAGGTGATGATCAATGTTTTATTTTTCATAATTATGATTTTCGTTGTGTGTTTAGTTTGCTGTTGTGCCTGCTAGTTTGGCGAAGTTACGTTGCCGGGTGGTTTTTCGCTATGGGGTAAAACCCTACCGTGCGTTATGGATGGCGCTCCCCGAAAAACTGATCCAGCACCGTAGTCGCGGGGCAGGCACGATACAAAAAAGGCCGTCGTGAAACGGCCTTCGGATGCGGATCTCACTGGACCGCGCTCTCAGGTGCTCATGATCTTTCGACCGGCAGGACGATTCTTAACCATCCCTTTCCCACCCCGCCCCTTCGCCGCGCGCCTTTTTGCTGCTGTCATTCTGCCGCCTCTGCTTTTCTTTGCCATAGTGAATCCTTTTTTGTTGTTGCGTTTTGATGTTTATCGTTGTGCGGTACGTTACGCTTGGGGGCTCGCGTTGCGCTATGGGGTGTAACCCTACCATGGATGATTGGAGGCGTGTGTCACCGACTGGCCCAGTCGGCGGAAGATTTGAAAAATGAAATAACCCCGTGACGCTGGCGCCGCAGCAAGCGAACCGGAGTTTCAGCCCCGTGCGGCTGATTCAATCTTTACTGGAGAACCATTGACTCGTTAGCAACACGGACGATTCTGCCATCTCCCTCGCCGACACGATTGTCTCGCATGTCTCGCAAGGGCGTGGTAACCGGCTTGCCCAAGCGAGACTCCAACAGCCTCGCAACCAACTGACGACATTCCTCCCGCTGCTGGTCCAACTTCTTGCGATAAGCCATCCCGAGGCCCACAAAAACCAGCAGACAAATCAGCGATGCCACCCCCAGCGCGCAAATAAGGTTCACGATGAATTGCGGCGCGCTGTAGGGAAAGTTCTCCACCAAGATCACTGGATAGCCAAGGCCAGCCACAACGAGCGCAGTCAAGATGGCCATCAGCCACACCGCGCGTTGCACACAGCGCTCGTCGCGCTGAATCTGAGTGATCTTTTCCTCCAGTGCCTGGTGTTCAGTGCTTTCGCCGTAGCGAAGGCAATGCCGCAGAAACTCCGTATGTTTTTGGTGTTCACTCATCATCGTTGACGCAGTTTGGGCGGGCGCAAATGGCGTTGCAGGGAACTGCTGTCAGGGGATTTTCCGGATCGTCTGACCACTGCGCCGATTTTCAGTCCAAGGGTTTTCACGGATTCAAGCGCCGCTGGGCGCGGTGATGTTGCCATTCACGAAGGTTCCGCGTCAGCCCCATGAGAAAGAAGTGGGCGGCGGCGGGGTTACGACACAGGCAGGCCACATGCAGCAATGCACGGCCCAGGGGAGTCCTGGAAAAGTTGGCGGCGTTCATGGGCGATGGGATTTGTGCGCGTCTCCGACTCGGAGCGCCAGTGGATGCATTGTTTTCATCATGCGTGTTTCTTTCTATTGTTGCGTTTTTGGTGGTAACGCGAGAAGCATGCTACGCGCCGGCCGGGCCGTTTGCCATGGGGTGTTCACCCCATGTGAAGCCTCACGAGTCACAGCCCCAGCCCCCGGCAGGTCTTGCGAAAGTGGTAGCCGTAGATGGAGAGGGTGACGGCCAGCGGGAAGTGGGAGGGGCGGCGGAAGAAGGTCCAGATCAGCAAGCCCCAGTATTGGAAACGTTCGCGACCCAAAATGCCGAGACGGACATTGGCATGGAGGAACGCCATGAAATATCGCCAATTCAATGAGCCGGCGATTTTCGGTGGCGTGTACTCGCGCAGAAAGGTGCGGATCCGCTGGTAATATGGCCCCGGTGCATAAATGTGTCCCATCAGGTTCCTGTAACCCTCGCGCAACGTCTCCCGATTCATCCGCGGAATGAAGTTGGTTGTCCCATCCAGATTGTTGCCGGTTGTCCGGCCGATCAGGCGACCTTGGACGTTCAGCCGCTGGTGAAGCTTCGTGCCGGGTACGGCTTGCAGCAGGCCGACCATTGCCGTGACAATGCCGCTTTTCTGGATGAACTCGATCTGCCGCGCAAAAATCGTGGGCGTGTCGCTGTCGAACCCAACGATGAACCCGCCCTGCACCTCCAACCCCGCGCGCTGGATGCGCTTCACGTCGGCGACCAGGTTGCGCTTCTGGTTCTGGCGCTTGTTGCACTCGGCCAGGCCCGCCTCCTCCGGTGTCTCGATGCCGACAAACACCTGGTTGAACCCCGCTTCGACCATCAACCGCATCAATTCCTCATCGTCGGCCAGATTGATGGACGCCTCGGTGTAGAACGGGGTGCCGCGCCGGCCTTTCTGCCACTGGATCAGCGCCGGCAGCAACTCCTCCTTAAGCGCGCGTTTGTTGCCGATGAAATTGTCGTCCACGAAAAAGACCGTCCCGCGCCAGCCGAGCCGCCAGAGATTGTCCAACTCGGCGATTACCTGCGCCGTTGTCTTGGTGCGCGGCCGATGCCCGAACATCGCGGTGACGTTGCAGAACTCGCAATCGAACGGGCAGCCGCGCGAGAACTGCACGCTCATCGAGGCGTACCGCCGCACGTCCGCCAGCTCCCACAGCGGCGGCGGCGTCCGGCGGATATCGGGAAATTCCGACGAGGCATACACGCGCTGTGCCGTGTCGCGCTCGAAGTCACGCAAAAACTCCGGCAGCGTCACCTCTGCCTCATTCAGCACGAAATGGTCAACTTCGGGAAATTGCTCGTGGCCCAGGGTGAACAGCGGCCCACCCGCGACGATCGTCTTGCCCGCTGCGCGGCAACGCGCGACCAACTCGTGCGCCGAGTCCTGTTGGGCAATCATCCCGCTGATAAACACGACATCGGCCCAGGCCAGATCCTTTTCGCGCAGCTTCCGCACGTTGACGTCCACGAGCCGCTTCCCCCACTCCTTCGGCAGCATCGCGGCCACGGTCAACAGACCGAGCGGCGGCAACGCAGCCCTCTTCCGGATGAATTTCAAGGCGTGTTTGAAACTCCAGAACGTGTCCGGAAACTCCGGGTAGAGCAGCAATACATTCATCGCATGAAAACAAGCCCCGGAAACCGTGCGGTGCTATGGGGTGTTTCCCCGCCGGAAGTTTCCCGGAGTAAAGGAGAGACGGCGGAGAGTCGCCAGACGATGTTTAATCCCACACGGCTTCTGACGATTCCTAAAGTGGTGAAAAAGGAGCCAGGGCGTAAATCGCCGTTGGCCCCAGGTTCTCTTGACTCGGGAGGGCGTGGCCTGGCTTCGCAAGCTTGCCGAAGTTTGCCCATCGTCGGTCGCCTAATTCGCGTCGCTACGCGCGCTTTCTTTGTCGTGTTTGGCCATCTTCTTGTGCCAGTCGTCGAGCAAGCGCGCCGCAGTATCGCGGCCACCCAGGCCGAAGGCCAGAGCCACCGCGACCGCCACGGCCCCGATGGCCAGTCCGAACGCGAGATTGACGATGTCATTGGCCAGCTCCATCTGCCGCAGCGCCATCGCGCCGGCCAGCAAGAGGATCGCAACCCGCGCGGCCAGGGACAGCAGCGGCGCCTGCGGAGAATCGCTGGCTCGCACCACGCCGGCCACCCAGTTGGCCAACAGCAATCCGAAGCCAAAGATGACCAGCCCGAGCAGGACGTGCCCGCCCCAGACGACAAAGTCTAAGGTTAATCCAGCCAACATGGAGAAGCCCAACAGATTTGCGGCTTCAATGCTGGCGAACAAGAGCACGACAATGAGAACGAGTTTGCCGGCCAGCGCCGACGGAGAGTATTCGCCTTCCCGGCCTTGTTTGGACAGACCCAGCTTGACCAGCACGTTGTTGAATCCGACCCCGGCCAGCACATTGCTCACGATTCCGGCCAGCAGGCGGCCCACGACCCAGGCAATGCCCACCACCAGCACGGCGCCAAAGATGGACGGCACCATATTGGTGATCTTCGCGAGCATTGCGCTGGCGGGCGCGGTGATGGCGTCCAACTGGAGCGCGTTCAGTGCGGAAATTACAACCGGTAAAAGCATCAGGTAATAAACCACCAGAGCGATCAAGCCCGAGAGCTTGAGTTTGCCCAGGCTCTTCGCCAGCCCCCATTTCTCGCTCGCCGTGTCCGTTCCCGCCGAGGCGAGCAGGCTGGCCACGAGGCGTTGCACGATGCGCGCCACCAGCCAGCCGACCAGGAGGATCGCGCCCGCACCGATGATCTGCGGCAGATACGCGAAGAACTTGTTAAACATCACCATGATTGGGTCGAGCAGGGGCTTGATATCGAGTGTTCCCAGGATTGCCGGCAGGAAGAACAGGAAGGTTAGCCAATAGACCGCCTCGGAAAGCGTCTGACTCACCGAGGTCTTCACCTTTTCTTCACCGCCGACGGCATCGCCCACCTTTTCGTCCAGCTTGAATCCGTGCGCTGCCCCCGCAATCACGCGCTTGAACACGTTGGCGACCACCCAGGCCGCGAGCACCAGCAGGCCCGCACCCAGAACGCGCGGCAGGTAGGCGGTGATGTTGGTGACGATGAGGTTTAGCGGATCCGAAAGGCCTGGTAGTTTCAGGGCTTGAAAGAACGCCACGAACACAAGCAACATGATGACGTAGAATACGACCCTGCCGGCCCACGCCTCGACCGGAAGATGGGGCGGGGCTTCCTTGCCGGCTATCCATTGCGCCAGCTTGTTGTCGAACTGAGTGCGGCGCAACAGCCGCCTCGTAAGCGCGGCGGCGAGGAGGGCAATGATCCAGCCGGCCACCAGCACCACCAAGGCGCCCAACAGATTGGGGCTGAATTGACTGACTGCTTCTTTGAGCTGCTCAATGATTTCATTCATGGTGATTGTTCCTTTCCTGTTTGTCTTTCCTGTTTAGTTTGGCAGAGTGGCTTGCGTTCCGTGGATGCGGTGGGGGTTAGGGTTCGCGGCTGCGCCGTAACAGTACAGCCAGGGAAAAATCGGCGGGCCAGCGCCGAACTCTGGCGGCTGGCAGGGGGCGGAGTCTTTTGACAGGGATGCAACGAGTTCGGGCAGTTCAAATTTCGGGCGCTGATCCCGCAGGGCGGGACTGATCGTTGCGCGCCGCCGCACCTCCACGTTGAATGTGGCCACGTCCCAGTGAGAAACCAGCAGCGCACAGCTCCCGATTCCGGGCCTGACGCATTCCCTTGAAGCAATCAAGCTGGGTTGAAGCCCGCAGTCGGCGCTGGGCGGCTCCGCATTAGAAAACAGCCGTCTTTTCCTCATGACAGGACAATAGACGGGGAAGCCTTGCGGGCGCTATGGGGTGTTCACCCCATAGCCAGATCGAGACAATCAGTTGATAGTTACATCGGATTCGTGGCGTGCCGTCGAGGGAACATTGCATCCCGGAGCATCGCGCCTGAATCCGGCATACAACATGAAACGAAAGTTGACCAGGTTGTCACAACGATATATGGCGGCCTTGCGAAAACACCTGAAGCAAGGCCCGCGCGCCAGCCTGCAACCGGCGCATGATTTGGGATGCCAGGCCGCGGCCCTCGATCTGGAGACGTTGGACGTGGCCCGGATTCACGAGGAAGCACTCGCCACTTTGGAAGCCTCCCGCAGCAAAGATGGTTTCATCAAGCGGGCGGAGATTTTTTTTGCCGAGGCCATCACCCCAATCGAGGAAACGCATCGCGCCGCGCTCAAGGCCAACGTCCGCTTGAGCAGACTGAACCAGACGCTGGGCCGGCGCACGGTGGACCTGGCGGCTTCCCACCGGTCCCTGAAACAGGACATCGTCCAGCGCAAGCTCGTGGAGCAGGCCCTCAAAAAAAGCGGGGAACACTCACGGAAACTTTTGAAAGAATCACGTGACCTGCAGAAACATTTGCAGCGCCTGACCCACCAGCTTCTGTCGGCGCAGGAGGACAAACGAAAGAGGATCAGCCGCGACCTGCATGATGAGATTGCCCAGACGTTGCTGGGCATCAATGTTCGCCTGTTGACGTTGAAAAAGGAGGCCGCGATCGACGCCAGCGGCCTCAAGAAAGAGATTGCCAGCACGCAACGGTTGGTGGATAAATCTGTAAAAAGCATAAAACGATTCGCTCGTGAATTCGGTATTCATCATCGGACGTAAAATCGGACTTAAAATGGGACGCAAACTTAACGGGCTGTCGCAACGATATGTCGCGGCGCTGCGCCAACACCTGAAGCAAGGCCCACAGGCAAGCTCGCAGCCGGCGCAGAGACTGGGACGCCGGGCCATGGACCTTGGGCTGGAGACGCTGGATCTGGCCCGGTTCCATGAGCAGGCGCTGATTACCCTGGTGTTGCCGGGCTACTCCCCCAACGCCCGGGAACGGATGGTCCGGCGGGCGGGGACTTTTTTTGCCGAGGTTATCACCCCAATCGAGAAAACGCATCGCGCGGCCCAGGAGGACAATGACCAATTGGTTCAACTGAATCAGTCGCTCCACCAGCGCAGCGTGGACCTGACCGCCTCGAACCGGCAGTTGCAACAGGAGATTCTCCAGCGCAAATCGGTGGAGGCGTCCCTCCGAAAGAGCGAGCGACACTACAGCCAGTTGCTGGAGCAATCGCGGCACATGCAGGAACAATTGCGGCTGCTGTCCCGCCAGCTTCTGTCGGCCCAGGAGGAAGAGCGCAAGATGATCAGCCGCGAACTGCATGATCAAATTGCCCAGACCTTGACAGGCATCAATATCCGGCTGGCTTCCTTGAAAACCGAGTCCACGCTCAACAACAAGGGCCTCCAGAAAAAAATCTCCAGCACCCAAAGACTGGTAGAAAAATCGGTGGACATCGTGCATCGGTTCGCCCGGGAACTGCGCCCGACGGTGCTGGACGACCTGGGGTTGATTCCCGCCCTGCATTCGTTTATGAAAAGCTTTACCAAGCGTACGGGCGTCCGCGCTCATTTGACGGCCTTTGCGGCGGTGGAACGATTGGACACGGCCAAACGAACGGTGCTCTTTCGCATCGCCCAGGAAGCGCTCACCAATGTGGCCCGTCATGCGCAAGCCAGCCAGGTGGAAGTGAGCATCCAGAAACTGCCGGACTGTATTTGCATGAAAATAAAAGACGACGGCAAATCCTTTCAGGCGCAACGCGTCATGCATTCCAAACGGAATACGCGCTTGGGGCTGATCGGCATGCGCGAGCGGCTGGAGATGGTCGGCGGCAAATTCGTTGTCGAATCCTCACCCGGCAAAGGCACCACCGTCCAGGCGCAGATTCCTCTCGGCAAGGCCCGCGCGGGGGGGCGAAAAACTCGCTAATGGACTTCGCGCAACCAAACCTTGAATCTCTATGAAACGAATTTTACCCGCGTTAATGAAAGGATGCTCTTGAATGAAAACTAACGCTCCCAAGCCCATCTCTCCAGCGACTCATTTGCCCAAGTGCCCCACCGGCATCCAGGGTCTCGACGAAATCACCGGCGGCGGATTGCCGCGCGGGCGGCCCACGCTGGTGTGCGGCGGCACGGGGTGCGGCAAGACGCTGTTGGCCGTGGAATTCCTCGTGCGGGGCGCGGTGCAGTTCGGCGAGCCGGGCGTGTTCATGGCCTTCGAGGAGACGGAAGCGGAGTTAAAGGCCAACGTCGCGTCACTCGGATTTGATCTGGCGGGCCTGGTCCGGCGCAAAAAAATCGCGATCGACTACGTCCACATCGAGCGCAGTGAAGTCCAGGAGAGCGGCGAGTATGACCTGGAAGGATTGTTCGTCCGGCTCAATCACGCGATTGATTCCATCGGCGCCAAGCGCGTGGTGCTGGACACGCTGGAAGCGCTGTTCGCCAGCCTGCCCAACGAGGCCATCCTGCGCGCCGAGTTGCGCCGGCTCTTCCGCTGGCTCAAGGTCAAAGGCGTGACCGCCGTCATCACGGCCGAACGCGGGCGCGACCAACTGACGCGCCACGGGCTGGAGGAATACGTGTCCGACTGCGTCATCCTGCTCGACCATCGGGTCAATGACCAGATTGCCACGCGGCATCTGCGGGTGGTGAAATATCGCGGCGCGCTGCACGGCACCAACGAATTTCCCTTTCTCATCGGCGACGAGGGCATCAGCGTGCTGCCCATCACGTCGCTGGGGCTGAACCACAAGGTGTCAAGCGGGCGGATTGCCACCGGCATCCCACGGCTCGACGCGATGCTGGGCGGGCGGGGTTTTTTTCGCGGCAGCAGCATTCTGCTCACGGGCACGCCCGGCACCGGCAAGACCATCGTCGCCGCCAACTTTGCCCAGGCCGCCTGCCGGCGCGGGGAGCGCACCCTCTTCTTCTCGTTCGAGGAATCGCCCAACCAGATCATCCGCAACATGCATTCCATCGGGTTGCGCCTGGAGCCTTTGGTCAAGCGCGGCTTGCTGCGGTTTCACGCGGCGCGGCCCTCGCTCTACGGCCTGGAAATGCACCTGGCCACGATGTTCAAGGAGATCGCCGCGTTTCAACCCCACGTCGTCGTCATGGACCCAATTACCAGCCTGATGGATTCAGGCACCGCCTCCGAATGCAGGGCGATGGTGACGCGGCTGGTTGATTATTTGAAGGCCGGACAAGTCACCACGCTCTTCACCAGTCTGACGCAGGGCGGCCACGCGCTGCAACAAAGCGAAGCCTCCATGTCCTCGCTCATGGACTCCTGGCTGTTGTTGCAGGACTTCGAAGGCAACGGCGAACGCAATCGCGTGCTCTACGTGCTCAAAGCGCGCGGCATGGCGCACTCGAACCAAATCCGCGAGTTCCTGATTTCCAACCGGGGCGTTGACCTCGTGGACGCTTACATCGGTCCCAGCGGCGTCTTGACCGGCGCGGCGCGTGTGGCGCAAACCGCCCGCGAAAAGGCCGAAGCGCTGGCCAGCCAGCAGGAAGCCGCCCGCCGCCAACGCGAATTGAAACGCAAGCGCGCGGCGCTCGAACAGCAGATCGCCGGGCTGCGCTCCGAGCATGAAGCCAGCGCCGAAGAACTTCGGCAAATTGACGAACAGGTCGGAAGGCGAACGCGCTTGCTGACCACCGAGCGGACCGAATTGGGCCGCTTGCGCCAGGCAGATGTTTCGGTGGCGGCCAGCGCGCGGGGCAACTCCAAACCGAAGAGCAAACTATGAAAACCAAAACGTCCTCTGGCTCCCATCGGCGGCCCGCTAAACTCTGGCAACTGCGCCTTTACGTGACCGACTCGACGCCCAAATCGCTGACGGCGTTTTCGAACCTGAAGAAGTTTTGCGAAAGCCACCTCAAAGGCCGCTATCGCATCACGGTGATTGATTTGGTGAAGCAGCCCCAGCTTGCCAAAGGCGACCAAATCCTGGCCATTCCCACGGTGGTGCGCAAGTTGCCAAAGCCCATGCGAACCATCATTGGAAACCTTTCCGATACCGATCACGTGCTCGTGGGCTTGGATTTGCACGCTGCTGACTAACCGAGACGTACGCCCGTGAAAACAAACAAAACCAGCCGCCCGTCCTCCGTAGCAGTACTGCGGAGGGTGGACGCGACCAAGGCCTTTGAGAAGTCCGTGGCCACCCGGCCCGCGGGCAAATACGTCTTACGACTGTTCGTGGCGGGGGCCACTGCCCGATCGCGCCAGGCCGTCCTGCGCGTCCGTCAATTGTGCGCAGCCGAACTGAAGGACAACTGCGAACTGGAAGTGATTGACATCTATCAGCAGCCCAACCTGGCACGCGACAACCAGATCGTCGCGACCCCGACGCTCATCAAGGAATTCCCCCGGCCGGTGCGCCGGTTCATCGGCAACCTGTTGAACACCGCCAGCCTGTTCGGCGAGTTGGATTTGATCACAAAAGGTAAAATCGCGTGACTACTTCAAGAAACACCAAACGCGCGTGGAGAAGTTAACCGTGAACCCTGAACCCAATAACCTGAGCAAGCTCCGCGCCCGCCTGGCCGACGCCGAGGAAACGCTCCGCGCCATCCGCACCGGCGAAGTGGATGCGGTGGTGGTCGCAGGCAAACAGGGTCCGCAAGTGTTCACGCTGAAAGGCGCCGGGCACGCCTACCGCGTGCTCATCGAATCCATGAACGAAGGGGCGCTAACGCTGACGACGAAAGGGGTGATTCTTTACGCCAACCAGTGCTTTGCCAGGATGGTCAAACGCCCGCTGGAGCAGGTGTTGGGTTCCTCCTTTCACCGCTTACTCTCCGCCGCGGACCAGACCGCTCTGCGACCGCTCCTGAAACGAACGGCCAAATCCGGCTCCAAAATCCAAGCGCTCCTTCACGCCGGCGACGGTTCGCAAATGTCGGCGCACCTCTCGATTCGTCCGCTGGCCAAGAATGGTTCCAAAAGCGCGACCTTCGGCATCGTGGTGACGGACATGACGGAGGCCCGGCGCAACGAGGAAATGCTGCGGGCCTTGACGCACCGCGTGGTGCAAGCGCAGGAAGCCGAGCGCAGGCTCGTGGCCCTCGAATTGCACGACAACATCACCCAGCATCTCTGCGCCGTCCTCGCGCGCTGGGCGGCACTGGCGAACAAATTGCCGGCGCACGAGAAAGCATCGCGGGGAGAGGTGATGAAACTCAGCGAGATGCTCGGCCAGACGGTCGAAGAAGTGCAGCGCATCGCGCGCAATCTGCGGCCCAGCGTCTTGGACGAGCTGGGCCTGGTCCCCGCCCTGCGCACCACCTGCACGGAGTTCGCCGATCGGACGAACGTGTCTCTCAAGCTGGCCTGCAAGCCGTTGACCGCCCGGCTGCCCGCCAACACCGAGTTGGCGCTTTACCGCATCCTCCAGAAAGCTTTGGAGAATGTGGAGAAGCACGCTCGCGCCCGCCACGTGACGGTGCACCTGACGAAACAGGGCGACATCGTGCAGTTGACGATCAAGGACGACGGGATCGGCTTCGACTTGGATCAACCTCCGGCCAGACGAAAGGAAAAGAGCGACTTTGGTCTGCTCCGAATGCGCGAGCGAGCGACCTACGTGGGCGGCGCTCTCATTGTCAAATCCGCTCCCCGCGCCGGCACGGAAATCGTGGCGCGCATTCCCCTGCCGCCAGGTGCCACGGCGGCCAACTGAACTGACTTATGAAACGAATCACTGTTTTGCTGGCGGAAGACCACATGATCGTGCGCGAGGGCTTTCGCAAGATGCTGGAACTCGAAGACGACCTCGAAGTGGTCGGCGAAGCGCAAGACGGTCGCCAGGCGGTCGCCATGGTCAAGAAACTTCGTCCCGCCGTGGTGCTGATGGACATCGCGATGCCGCTGCTCAATGGTTTGGAGGCCACCCACCAGGTGCTTAAAGCTCTCCCCACCACCAAAGTGCTCATTCTCTCCGCGCACAGTGATGACGCGTATGTCAAAAACGCAACCGAGTCCGGTGCGGTGGGATTTCTACTCAAGCAAACCTCCTCCCACGTCGTGTGCCAGGCGATTCGGGAAGTCCAAAAGGGAAAAACGTTTTTCAGCCCTGCGGTTGCCAGGCGTCTTCACCAACTGGATGGCAAGTCCCTGGATCGAGCCGGACGGCCGCAGTCACGCAACACCCGCCTGAGTTCGCGCGAGATGGAGGTGCTCCAACTGATTGCCGAAGGCAAAGCCAACAAGGAAACGGCCGCGGAACTGGGCATCAGCATCAAGACCGTCGAAAAACATCGCGAGAAGGTCATGAGCAAGCTCGACGTCCACGACACCGCCGGACTCACCCGCTACGCCATCAGCGCGGGCATCATCGAGAGCAGCGTCCAGTTGACCATCGTCTGACGCTGCTCTTGCTGGCTCTCTCCTCTCTCCTTCGTCGTGGGAAGAGGGAAGCGCCGCATCATGTCGGCGGTGGCGCCTTTAAGCTGTGCCCATCTTTCCGACTGGATTCACGACAATCTTGGATGGGGTAAATAACCCATAGGGAAACACCCCATAGCGCCCGCGCGCCTTCCCGGTCTATTCTAGGGCCATTAGAGTTGGTTTGCGTGGTTAAACAAACACAAATCAAAAACGAAAGAAACATTAACTTACAACACGTCTTGAAAGGAACCAAAGCAATGTTCATTAAACTAAACACAACCGCACGAATCCTAACTTCGTTTTTGCTGGCTCTGGCCAGCCCGCATCAGCTCTCCGCTGCAGGCCCAGCGCCAGTTAATCTTGGCTCCACCGCCAATTTCGTGATTCTGGCCGGCGCCGCGATCACCACGACAGGTGGCGGCATCATTAATGGGAATGTCGGGGCCAGTCCGATTGCCGGGTCGGCCATAGGTGTGACCTGCGTTCAAGTGAACGGGACGATCTATGCGGTCGATGCCGCCGGGCCTCCGTGTGCGGTGGTTGATCCTTCCCTGTTAACCACGGCTAAAGGTGATTTGACCACGGCTTACAACGACGCCGCCGGACGAACAACTCCTACTGCCACGAATCCTGGAGGGGGGAATCTCGGTGGGCTGAGCCTTGCCCCCGGCCTCTACAAAATGACGACCACGACTTTGATAACGGGATCGGACCTCACACTCGCCGGTGGCGCAAATGATGTCTGGATATTCCAGTGTGCGCAGGATCTTCAATTGGGCAGCGGGATAAAAGTCATCCTGACCGGCGGCGCACAGGCCAAAAATATTTTCTGGCAAGTGGGCACTTCAGCGGTTCTCGGCACGTTCTCCGTTTTCAATGGAACCATATTGGCCAGCCAAGCCATCACGATGAATACCAGTAGCACGATGAACGGCAGAGCCTTGGCGTTTACTGCCGGGGTAACTTTCAACGGCAATGGAGCGGCTGTGCCTAGCGTCACCGCCCCCGGTATTGCCGTTCAACAGCCTATCGGCACGAACCTTGTCAATGGCGCCGTCACCAACAACTTCGGTTTGGTGGCCGTCGGCAACAACACCAACCTCACCTTCACCATCACGAACATCGGCACCGCAAATCTCACCGGCTTGGGTATCACCATTGACGGCGCGGATTCGACCATGTTCAGGGTGACTGCCAATCCCATAGCCTCGTTGAGTCCCGGTGGCACCACCACTTTTACCGTGCGCTTCGCGCCCGTCAGCACGGGCTTGAAGACCGCCGCGCTGCACATCGCGAACAATGATATCAACAATAACAATAACCCTTTCAATATCGCGATCACAGGCACGGGCACGGGCACAAACGTCGTCCCCGGTATTGTCGTTCAACAGCCTCCCGGCGTGAACCTTGTCAATGGCGTCGGCTCCAACAACTTCGGTTCGGCGACCGTCGGCACCAGCACCAGCCTCATCTTCACCATTACAAACATCGGCACCACAAATCTCACCGTCTCGGGTATCAGCATTGACGGCGCGGATTCGGCCAGTTTCACCGTGACTAATCTCATAGCCACGGTGAGTCCCAGTGGCAGCACCAACTTTACCGTGCAATTCGCGCCCGTCAGCACGAACATTATGACCGCCGCGCTGCACATCGCGAACAATGATATCAACAATAACCCTTTCAATATCGCGATCACAGGCATGGGCATAGACTCCGCAATCGTTGTTTCGACCAACGTCTCCGTAGTAGTCTTCTTAATCCCACCCATCATCATGCTGAATCCGCAGACCGGCTTGTTCACGAACAGCGTTCTTGTGACCAACAGCAGTCCGAACACAATCGCTGCTGTCCGGCTATATATTCTGAACCTTCCTGCCGGCGTGCAGGTTTATTATAAGAGCGGCAGCACCACCAACGGCACTCCCTATGTGCAATATAATTTTCCCCTCGCTCCCGGTGCGACAGTTGATTTTACGATTGAGTATTATCAAGCCAGTCGCCAGGGGATTCCCATTCCTACCTATGTGGCTCAAGACACCACTCCCGTCACCCTGACCGTAACAAATGGCGTGGGCATCATGATCACAAACTACGTGGCATCAAGCGGGCTGATCGGATTTTACGCCACTCCGGGACGCAGTTACGCCGTGCAGTATAGCACGAACATGATAAACTGGCAGACCGCCGATCCCTTTATCATCGCCCCAGCCAACTACGTGCAGTGGATCGACTACGGCCCGCCCAAAACTGAAAGCCTCACTGCTACCCGTTTCTACCAGGCCTTCAAACTACCCTGAATCCAACTACCATCTAACCACCACAAAACTTATGAAACGAATTGTCCTTTCCACCACGCTCGCCCTCGCGGCGTTCACTCCTTTCGCCGTGCGCGGCCAGGATTTGCCCGAGAACCCCAACCGCTTCAGCTTCGGCCCGCGCTTTGGCATGAACTTCAAAGCCGACTTCTACAACAACGTCAACCCGGGGCCGGCTGCCGGCGGCGCGGGCCACACCTATAATGACGGTTACGTTCTTGTGGACAGCAGCGGAGACGCGGGCGGCCTCACTTGGAACTGGGGCTACCAAAAGTCCTTTCAAGTGGTAGGCGATACCATGCAGTTCCACGCCATTCAACCGGGTGGTTCTTCCTCTGCCACCGGCAATCCGCAATACGGACTCGAACTGACCTACCAGCGCGTCCTGGGCCCCTTACCCTTCCTGTCGTCCGTCCGCTGGGGCCTCGAAGCCGGCTTTGGCTACACGGATCTCGACCTGCGCAATAATCGCAGCGGAACCGTGCCAGTCACCACCGATACCTTTCCGCTTAATGGTGTGTTACCTCCCGGCGCCGGATACAATGGTACTTTCCAAGGACCCGGTGCCCTGCTCGGCGATACGCCCACGCGTACCACCACGTCCGCTACCCTGACGAGCAATCAAAAGTTGAGCGGTCAGATGTTCAGCATCCGCCTCGGCCCTTTTGCCGAATGGAATTTCACTCCCAAATTAAGTCTCGCCGCCAGCGTGGGCCTGACTTTGGCTCCAACGACGGTTAATTACGACTTCTCGGAAACCGTCAGTCTGGCCGGCGGCGGCACGTTTGAGGCGAGCGGCCATTCGTCCAAGACTGAACTGCTCTACGGCCCCTACGTGAGCGGGATGCTCCGCTACGACTTCACCAAGTCTTGGGGCGTCTATGTTGGCGCGCAATTCCAGAGTCTGACCGACTTGGAGCAATCAATTGGCAGTCGCACAGCCCGACTCGACCCGGGCGCCACGGTCTATGTAACCGTGGGAGCAAGTTGGCGATTCTAGTGTTCTGTAACCGTGACGGCTTTACACAGATTTGTGCGGGCCGATTGTAAAGGCCCGACTATTACACAACACTAGCAGGCCAAAGATGCGAGTCTGCTTGAGTCGACCGAGACCCTTTTCGCTGCTGCTTATGCAAGGATCTGCCAATCGTCTATGCGGGCGTGCGGCGCTGTTTTACGATCATTATTGAAACATGAACGCGATATTGAAGTGGTCGGCGAAGCGCAAGACGGCCGCCAGACGGTCGCCATGGTCAAGAAACTTCGTCCCGCCGTGGTGCTGATGGACATCGCGATGCCGCTGCTCAATGGTTTGGAGGCCACCCGCCAGGTGCTCAAAGCTCTTCCCACCACCAAAGTGCTCATTCTCTCCGCGCACAGTGATGACGCGTATGTCAAAAACGCAACCGAGTCCGGTGCCGTGGGATTTCTGCTCAAACAAACTTCCTCCCACGTCGTGTGCGAGGCGATTCGGGAAGTCCAAAAGGGAAACACGTTTTTCAGCTCTACGATTGCCAGGCGTCTTCACCAACTGGATGGCAAATCCCTGGATCGAGCCGGACGGCCGCGGTCACGCAACACCCGCCTGAGTTCGCGTGAGATGGAGGTGCTTCAACTGATTGCCGAAGGCAAAGCCAACAAGGAAACGGCCGCGGAACTGGGCATCAGCATCAAGACCGTCGAAAAACATCGCGAGAAGGTCATGAGCAAGCTCGACATCCACGACACCGCCGGACTCACCCGCTACGCCATCAGCGCGGGAATTATTGAGAGCAGCGTCCAGTTGACCATCGTTTAGGGCTGCAACTGGAACCGATGAGCAAGTTTCGTCGCTTGCTGCGCCGTAACGCGAAGGCGGGTCCTCGTCCCCTGTCCGCCACAGTCCTGCATTATGGGACGAAGGTGGATCGTAATCGAAACATCGAACATTCAACGTCCAAGGTCAGCCAGCTTCGCCGTCAGCCGAAGTTTGATGTTCAATATTCGATGTTGGCCGCCCAAAGCCGACCTACCGTGTCGGGGTTGAATTCATCAAATCTGGCATGGGGTGAACACTCCATAGCGCCCGCACGGGTTCCTCAATTATTTTGATACCATGAAAGTCCGGAAGACTGGACGGACGTTGCGTGATTCAACAGCGCCCATTTACAGTGTCTGCACCAAACGGAGGGCTGGACGCACATGATACTCCTGCTCTGCTGGTTTGCGGTCGCCTCCTTTGGCTGCGCCGCATTCATTCTCTGCGCTTGTGCCATTTTGCGGCCTCCGCGCCGCCTGGTCCGGCCATTCGATTGTGGTAAAGAGGTAAATGGGGTGAACACCCCATAGCGACGGGAAGGTTTCCGGGGATATTTTATGGCGATGAAAATTAAGCGGAACAAAGAGTTGACGTTCGGTGACTTGACCAACCAGCCAACCATCTCCATAACGAGAACTGCCATTCAGTTGCGGCGACAAATGTGCCAGCCGATTGAGCGCAAAAAACTCACCTCCTGCCTGAAGCTTCTTGGCCTGTGGCCGATTCCGGCCTGGAGCGGTGGATTCAACGGGCAGCAACAAACATTCCGACGGGGCAGAAACTCCCCCACCATAAAACAGCTTTCCCTGAAAGACCTGTACGATTTGTACGATCTGGCCAGGAAACAATGGCTTGTGCTGTACAAAAGGTTTCAAGTTCAAACCGGCAAGAATCACGGGATTGGGGTTTGGTTGAATGCATTCTGGGGCCATGTCAAAAAATTATTCGGGCGAATGGGCGTTGAACCAGGCTGCGGTTGACAAGCTGGCCAATGAACGCGTTGCAGACATCGCCTCCGCGTATTCGGTCAGAATAGAGCAGGAGAGCAAGTCATGAAGGCGTGTGGCATTCTCGTGTTTTTTTTGGCGGGTTCACTGGTTGCGCGGGCGGATGACGACACGGTCACAATGCAGGAAGTGGTTCAAGGCGCGCAACAATGGGCGCAGGAAAATCTCGACACGAACGTTCTCAACGCGCTTCCCGAAGTGGACGAGCGCGCGGTGCGGCAATTTTTTCGCGAAGTACAGCAGCGCTTTCAAGGCGACTACGTGGTGGATATTGCGGCGCTGCGGCAAACCGCCCAAACCGTCCTGCCATTGCTGGAAAGCCGCGAGGAAACCCGGCCCTACGCCGCGTGGCTCAGGGCGCAGATGGATTACCTTGATGTCGCGGACGAAATCCGGCTCACGATTCCACCGCCAAAAGTTGAAACCAACCAGCCGCCCCAGCCGGTCCCCAATCCCCCTCCGCAAAAGGAACGCGAGATTTGGGTGAGAAAAGTTTCCGGCGGTCCCTGGCCGGCCTTGGCAAAAGAATATGTGCCGGAGTTGAAGCCGATTTTCGCCGTCCAAAAGATTCCGCCGGAGCTGGTCTGGGTGGCGGAAGTGGAATCGTCATTTGATCGTCGCGCGCTGAGTCCGGCGGGAGCGGCGGGATTATTTCAATTGATGCCGGCCACGGCCAAACGGTTCGGTCTTTCGTTGTGGCCGCGCGATCAACGTTATCAGCCGGAACCGAGCGCGACCGCCTCCGCCCAGTATCTGAAATATCTATACGACCGTTTCAAGGATTGGCGGCTCGCCCTGGCCGCTTATAACGCCGGTGAAGGCACGGTGCAAAAACTTCTGGATCGCTATAAAACGGGCAGTTACGACGCCATCGCCGAACATCTGCCCGCGGAAACGCAAATGTATGTGCCCCGCGTCGAAGCCGTCCTCCTACAGCGTGAAGGTGCGAAACTCGAACAACTTTCCGCGCCGCAAGGTTAACCTAGGCCTGAAATCTGGTAGGGTAATACCCCATAGCGCCCATCCACTCTCCGGCTTAGGCTCACAGCATGAATTATAAAACACTCATCCAAATTGGAGGCAATCTATGTCACTGATTTCTCTCGCTGTGACTCTGATCGTCATCGGCGTGTTGCTCTGGCTGGTCAACACCTATATTCCGATGGACGGAAAGATTAAAAAAATTCTCAACGTCGTCGTGGTGATTTGCGTCGTCGTGTGGCTTTTGTTTGCCTTCGGCATTCTCAATCACTCAGGCGACATCCGCGTCCCGCGGATTGGGTAGCCAAGCGAACCACATTCGCACATTGAAAGGAACATTTATGTTGGGAACTATTCTATTGATTGCACTCATTCTTATGTTGCTCGGCGCATTCCCTACCTGGCCGCACAGCAAGAATTGGGGCTATTACCCGAGCGGCGGTCTGGGCTTGCTGGTCGTTATTCTGCTCGTCCTCGTTTTGCTGGGCAGAATTTGAGCCGGATAGGGGAAGTTTGTTCGCCGGGAGGGATTGGCCGTTGAATGAATCGAATGCCAGACAAGTAATTCTGTCGAGCCAGCGTCAGGCCCCCGTCCGGAAAATGCTTTGATTCATGACAGCTCCAATGGGGTAAACACCCCATAGCGACCACCCGGTTCTCCGTGCTTACCTCTCGCCATGGTAGAACAACGATTCCTCCGCAGCCCGCAGTCAGCCGCGGCTCAACCGCCGCCGAACCCGAACCGGAATCCAAATCAATTGGAGGGAAGGAGTGGTCAAAACAATTAAAATTCGGCATCATCATATCGAGATGGCCACGAAGGTTAACTGCATCAATCCCGCAGGCGCGGGACCAGGTTGTTGGCAAGAACACGACGCGCAGCTTGCGTTGGACGCCCAAGCCCAAATGATTTTCGCCTCAAGGCCAGGAAGATGGGTAACTTGAAAATCCAACCGGGCCGGAGAATTCGCAGTTCGGCGCTGGAGGTCCTGGTGGTTCTGTCGTTGTGCCTCTCGCCGTTCGCCCACGGGCAGGAGCCGGCCGTTGGCTTCACGAGGCTGCCGGCAGCGAAGACCGTTGTTCTCCCCAAATCCGTTCCCGACCCCATCGAACCGTTCAATCGGGTGATGTGGGGCTTCAACAAGGGGCTTATGACCGGTGTCATCAAGCCGACCAGCAGGGTTTATCGGTTCGTCGTCGTGAAACCGGTCCGAACTGGAATCGGAAATTTTGGCCGGAACCTCACTTACCCGGGACGATTGATCAACAATCTGCTCCAGGGAAAGTGGAGCGGAGCCCGCGATGAATCCTACCGGTTCGCTTGCAATACCACCGTCGGTGTGGCCGGGTTCTTCGACGTGGGGACCAAATGGAAGATTCCGAAATCGGACGCGGATTTTGGCCAGACGTTCGGCCAGTGGGGCTGGAAGCCGCAGTGTTTTTTGATGCTGCCGATTTATGGACCGAGCAACGAACGGGATACCGTCGGCCTGGCCGCCGACACGGCCGCCAATCCGCTGATCTATATCGCTCCCTACAAATTCGTCGCGAACAATCCGCTGACCTGGCTCGGCCCTTACACTTACCTCGCCTACGTGGTCATGTATAACGATCTCAGCGACAGCGTGGGCGAATATGTGCGCTTCAGCCAGGCCGAAATGGACCCGTATTCCGAGGTTCAGTACGCCTGGACGTTCGCGCGAGCGAACCGGGTGGCGGATTTCCAGGTGAAGGGAAAATCGGACGAAGCCTCGCTGGAAACCCTCGAATCCGTCTTCTTCACCTTCAAAAACCCTGAATTCCCGAGCCACGGCAAGACCCGGTCGGTGCTGATTCCGGCGACGGGCCGGAAATTAAAATTTACGTTTTGGTTGCAACCGGGAAAAGCGAACGTGGTTTACATCGTTCCCGGGCTGGGCTCGCATCGTCTGGCCGAAACCTCCCTGGCGCTGGCCGAGTTGGTTTACAACAATGGCTTCTCCGCCGTGTGCGTCAGCAGCCCTTTCAACTACGAGTTCATGGAGCATGCCTCGACGGTGGCGATGCCGGCTTATCTGCCGGTGGATGGTCACGACTTGCACGTCGCCCTCACCGAGATTGATCACCGCTTGCATGCGTTATATCCGGATCGGTTGGGCAACAAGGCGTTGATGGGTTATTCCATGGGCGCATTCGAATCTTTGTTCGTCGCGGCCACCGCACCGACGAATCAGTATTGCGTCACGACGAAGGGGTCCGTTCTGCGCTTTCTTCAAGGGAAACAGGGCGTGAAAGAAGTGAGAATTGCCCCCATCACGAATCAGTTGCCGTTGATTCAATTTGAACGTGTCGTCGCCATCAATACACCCATTCGAATGGCGCATGGGATTTCCAAGCTGGACGAATTTTACCAGGCGCCCCTGGGCTGGCCGGACGCGGAACGAGCCGACGATCTCGAAAACACCTTTCTCAAGGTTGCCGCCTTGAGCAAACTCACCCTCACGCCGCGATCCTCCCTGCCGTTCAATGCCATCGAATCCAAGTTTCTTATCGGACTGACCTTTCGACTCATCCTGCGGGACATGATTTACAGCAGTCAGCAGCGAAATAATCAGGGAGTCCTGCAGCACCCGATCCGGAATTTTCGGCGCGACCCGGTGTATCAGGAAATCCTCCAGTATTCCTACCAGGATTATTTTGAGAAGTTTGCGATTCCGTATTATCAGACCCGGGGCTTGGCCTCGCCGACCCAGGCTGCGCCGGAGGCTTCGCCGAGGCGAGCGGCGGAAGCGCTGGAAACAGCCGGTGATTTACGGACGTATGACGCCGGTCTGCGCGCCAACCCCAACATCCGCATCATCGTCAATCAAAACGATTTTCTCCTGACCGACGAAGATTTGGAATGGCTCCACGTCACGTTTGCCCCGGAACAATTGACGGTATTCGCGCAAGGCGGACACTTGGGAAATCTTTCCAATCTGACGGTGCAAAAGTCCATTATGGCAGCGCTTACGCCCATGAAGCCACCCGATCCCAAACCGGAAGAGCCACCGAAGAATTTAGGCCCGTGAAAACTGTAGCGCAGACAGGAATGTCTGCGCTACATACCGGTTCAAGGGCGCATCCCAATTTTCGATGACGGCCGACGTTCTTCGATTTACACTTCGGCGCGGTAAAGGTTAGCTTTGCCGCTGATGACAGTCACCGCCCCGCGCAAGCAACTCTCGCCCGCCTGGGTTCTGTTCATCCTCACCGGCCTCAACCTGTTCAATTACCTCGACCGCTTCGTGCTCTCGGCAGTGTTGACGCCGCTACAAAAAGAGCTCGGCATCAACGACGGTCAGGCCGGGCGGCTCGTGACGGCATTCATGATCGGCTATTTCGTCACGTCGCCAGTCTTCGGCTGGCTGGGCGACCGCTGCTCGCGCAAATGGCTCATCGCCGCCGGCATTTTGGTGTGGAGCCTGGGCACAATCCTGACGGGGTTCGCGGCGACGTTTGCGATGATGATTGCGTTTCGCGTACTCGTCGGCCTGGGCGAAGCGAGCTATGCGACCATCAGTCCGAGTCTGATTTCCGACAGCTACGGCCCGGCGAAACGGAACAATGCGCTGACAATTTTCTACGTCGCGATTCCAGTCGGCGCGGCGCTGGGCACGATCATTGGCGGACTCATCGCCGCGAAATGGGGCTGGCGGCATGCCTTCATTTGGGCGGGTGCGCCGGGGTTGTTCCTCGCGCTCGTGCTGCTGCCGTTTGCCGAACTCAAACGCGGCCAGGCCGAGGGCAAGACCGTCGAAGCGGCAAAAAGACCTTCCGTCCGTGACATCGTGAACCTTTTTCGCATCCCGGATTACGTGCTCGTGGTGTCGGGTTACACGGCCTACACGTTCGCGCTGGGTGCATTCGGGCATTGGGGGCCGACGTTCCTACATCGCGCTCACGGCGTGGCCGTGGACCAGGCGGGCGAATTTTTCGGCGCGGTGCTCGTGGTCGCCGGGCTCGTGGGCACGTTGATCGGCGGATTCGCCGCGACCGCGTGGCAGAAGCGCAATCGCGCCGGCTACGCCTGGATGCTGGGACTCTCGGTGCTGGCCGCCGTGCCGCTCGCGTTTGGCGCGTTCCTCGCCGGCTCAACGTTTTGGTCCATGTCGTTTCTGGCGGCGGCGATGTTCTTCCTGTTCCTGTCCACCGGACCGGTCAACACGCTCATCTTGGAAACCGCGCCGGTGAATCTTCGCGCCAGCGCCATGGCCGTTTCCATTTTCACGATCCATCTCTTCGGCGACATGTGGTCGCCGGAGATCGTCGGCCGGCTCGCTGATTCATTCGGCGGAAATTTGCAGAAGGCCGTCTTGATTTTACCCGTCGCGTTGATCGTGGCCAGCGCGCTTTGGCTGGTGCTCGCGTTGAAAACGAAGCGGGGCGGAACCCATCATTCCACGACAGTGTGATTCAACGCCGTAGGCGTGGTATCTTTGTAGTCATCCGCCCAAAACATCCACAAGCTCCGGCAGGAGCGGTATATTCCGCGATGTCGCTCCGCTGGAGCTTTGGGAAATTGTTTGTTCACGTTCTACAAAGATGTCGCGCCTGCGGCGCTGGTCATTCCGTCAATTGAGCATTTCCAAATCTTCGAGACCGTTCCGTCATTCACGCGTGCTGCGGCTCACAGAGCCGCGCTCCGTCGGCATCCGCAGTCCTCGTTGTGGGATTCAACGCCGTAGGCGTGGCATCTTTGTAGAAGCCAGAATCAATAAAATCTTCAGCCCCGTGGGGGCGGTATATTCGGAAAATCATTCCCCGCCGGTTTTGAAAATGTATCGCCGGTCATAATCCACACCGAACTTTTCCAGTAGCTCGACGTATTCCTCGCAAAATGATTTCTTCGCGTGGTGTTTTTGCTGGTTCTCAATATAACGAATCACGGTGCCGAGTTGAGAACGCGAATACGAAAACGCGCCGAATCCCTCCTGCCACGAAAATCTTCCAATCACCCAATGCTTTTCATTGATGAATTTTGAGGAATTTGCCTTCACATCGCGCACCAAATCCGACAGCGATACATCGGGTTTCAAACCGATGAGCAAATGCAAATGATCCGGCATGTTATTTATGGTGATAAGCTTTTGTTTCTGGCCGGAAACGATGCCGGTGATGTATTTTTGAAGTTCGTCGTTGTGTTCCGGTTGGATGAGATTCTGCCTGCCTTCGACGGCGAATACAGCGTGAATGTAGATTTGCGTGTAAGTATTGGCCATGTGCGGAAGATGCCGCTCCTGACGGAGCTTGAAAATCTTTTTTGTCCGGGTGCTACAAAGATGTCGCGCCTACGGCGCTGGTCGTGAATCGTTCGCGTCTACTTGAAAATTCGCGCGACTGGAATTACCGGAGCAAAGAAGCGGCCTTCGCTTCGGATCGTCTTTGGGATGTTTGATTTATTTGCCCGGCGGTGTGGGCGGAGCGGATGGATTCGACGGCGCTGCCATCAGCGCCTGAAGCTCGCGATGGTTGACCTTGCCGGTGCCGAGCTTCGGAATCTCCTTCACCACTTTTATCTCGCGCGGGACGCTCAGATTCGTCAACCCTTTGGCTTTGATGGCGTCGCGGATTTCGTCCAGGGTCAGCTTCGGTTCGTTGGTCACGGCGATGAGCATTTCACCTTTGTTTTCTTCGGGGCGCGTGATGACGGCGATCTGGCAGTGCAGGCCGTAGTGCGGAAACGCTCCGGCCAGCGCATCTTCGACCGCCGTGAGGCTCACCATCTCGCCGCTCACCTTGGCGAAGTGTTTCATCCGCCCGAGGATATGCAGGTAGCCTTCGGCATCCAGATTCACGATGTCGCCGGTATCATACCAGCCGCCGAGGGCCTGGAACTTCGCGTTCGCTTCCGCGTTCAAATAGCCTTTCATCACGTTTGGTCCGCGCACGAAGAGCCGCCCGCCCTCGGCCACACCTTCGACCGGCTCCAGTTTGCATTCCATGCCGGGCAGGAGACGGCCCACGGAGCCGTAACGTGGCTCCAGCGGTGTGTTGACACTCAGGCACGGAGCGCACTCGGTCGTGCCATAACCTTCGAGAATGCGCACGCCGTATTTCTGCGACCAGGCGAGCGCGGTGGCTTCCTGCAACTTCTCCGCGGCGGCAAACAGATACCGGATGCTGCGGAAGTCGTAAGGATGTGCCTTGCGCGCGTAGCCGTTCAGGAAGGTGTTGGTGCTGAGAAACACCGTGCAGTCGCGGTCGTAGAGCGCGGCCGGCACGGTGCGGTAATGCAAGGGCGAAGGATAGAGGAAGATATAAATCCCGCGCACCAGCGGCAGGAACGCCCCCGCCGTGAGACCGAAGCTGTGGAAGAGCGGCAGGCAGTTGAAGAGACGGTCGCCGTCGGTTATATCGGTGACCGCCAGCATCTGGCGGATGTTGGCGAGGATGTTGCCATGGGTCAGCTCGACGCCCTTGGGCACGCCTTCGGAGCCGCTCGTGAAAACAATTACGGCAGTGGAGCCGGCGGATGGCGAACTGCGGATGGCGGACTCCGATAAATCGCGAGCTGGTTGCGGATTGAAAACATGCCGGAGCAGCGTGAGGAATTTCCGGGGGCCGGTGATGCGGGCGCGCACGTCCTCGAGGTAAATCAGACTGATGCCCGCTTTCACAAAATCGTCCATGTTGAGCCGGGTGCGTTCAAAAAAGGCGCGCGAGGTGACGATGTGCTTTAGTCCGGCCAGTTCCGCACACGCCAGCATGGTGGGTGTGCCCGAGGAGAAGTTCAGCATGGCGGGCACTTTGCCCAGCCTCCACAACGCGAGGATGACCACCGGTGTGGCGTTGACATTGGGCAACAACAGGCCAACACGCTCGCCACCCGCAACTGTGCCACGCAAGGCATGGGCCAGCACATCCGCCCCCACCATCAGCTTCCAATAGGTCAACGTTTGCTGCGTCGTGTCTTCGAGGATGACCTGGCTGGGATGTTTGCGGGCGGTCTCCGCCACCGCCGAGAGGACATTCTGCGCGCCGAACGCCATCTCGACCTCGAACTGCTGCCGCACCATTTGGTCGCGGAGCCAGTTGGTCAGCAACGCCCGCGCGCGGCCGGTGCTGATGTCCCCCAACTCGGGCGCAGCCAGCGTGGCGCTGAAATGCGCGGTCACTTTGGGAAAACATTTTTTCCAGCCCGGATTGGGGGAAAACGGCAGGCATCCGGCGCCGCGCAGGTAAGCGGTGATGACTTTCGCTTTTGTTTTGAAAATTAAAAAGCCGGTGCCATCGAAGAGCTTCATCAAGGTGCCCGTGCGCGACAGGCGGCCTTCGGCAAAGAGCACGAGCCGCCCGCCGCCTTTGAGAAACTCCGCCATGTGCTTCACCGCGTAAGGCGAACTGGTGTCAACGGGCAGGGTGTAGCGGTTGATCATCAATTTCCGATGCAGCCAGCTCGTCTGCGCCGAGATGCTCGAACTGACGAACTTCCAATCCTCATCCAGGCAGACCCAGAGAAACAGCCAGTCAATCCAGGAGAGGTGATTCGGAATCAAAAGCACCGGGCCGGGCGTTTTCAGCACGTCCAGGTCGTAGGCGCGGAAGCGGAACAAGACCTGGAGCAAAAAGCGGAAGCAAGCTTTCATGGTGATGGGAAGTGCATCATTTGGGAGCACGCACTTCAAACAAAATTTGTGCCTGTGCCTGGCGAATTGTCCTTTGCCCTGTCAGGGCAATTCAGTCAGCGCATTCGCGTCAATTCTCGTTTCCATTTGCGGCAAACTCGCAGGGCCTTTCTTCCATTCGCGCTCAGGAAAAACAAGGCGAAAGGGTGAGTTGCCTTTGGTAGGGAAACACCCCATAGCACCGGCAAGGTTTCCCCATCCATCATGGGAGTGCTTACGAATATGAAGTCATCCCCACCCAAATCTGACTGAGCCACTGAAAAAAGTTTCGCCCATGAAATCTGAAGCTCCAGCGACCGTCGTCTCCACCATTCCTGTCACCGCCGGCGAACTGGTCGTGGTTCAACCACACAAAATTCCACTGGCCGCCAAAGTGGTCGGCACCGTCTTTCTCGCCGTCCTCGTTCCGATTTATTTGCACACCTATGGGCCCACCAATTTTTTATGGTTTTGCGATGCCGCCCTCATTCTCACAGTGGCAGGCATGTGGTTGGAAAGCTCCCTGCTCATCAGCATGTGCTCCGTGGGCATTCTGCTTCCGCAATGCCTCTGGCTCGCGGACTTCGGCAGCAACCTTCTGGGGATTCACCTTCTGGGCCTGACCGGTTATATGTTCGACAGCCATCTGCCTCTTTTCACCCGCGGGCTTTCGCTTTTTCATGGCTGGCTGCCCTTGCTGCTCGTCTGGCTCCTGTTCCGTCTGGGCTACGACAAACGGGCTTTGTCCGCCTGGACCGGCCTGGCCGCCGGGTTGTTGCTCATCTGCTACTTTTTTACTCCGCCCGCCGGCGCGCATCTGGCCAACCCCAACCTACCCATCAACCTCAATTATGTTTACGGATTCAACGACCAGCAACCGCAACACTGGATCAACCAAAACCTTTATGTTATCCTGTGGTTTGGCGTGCTGTGGGTCGTTGCCTTTCTCCCCACCCACCTGGCCTTGCGCAGAATCTTCGCCGTGTCACCGCCAGCGGCCGGCCTGAAACTCCCCATTCGATTTCTTTAATCATCCCCGCCTGCCCGCCAGCGCTGGATTCATAAATGTTTGGTAGGGTAATACCCCATAGCGTCCTTCCGCCCTCTGGCTTAGGCTCACAGCATGAATAATAAAACACTCATCCAAATTGGAGGTAATCTATGTCACTGATTTCTCTCGCCGTCACTCTGATCGTCATTGGCGTGCTGCTCTGGCTGGTCAACACCTATATCCCGATGGACGGAAAGATCAAAAAAATTCTCAACGTCGTCGTGGTGATTTGCGTCGTCGTGTGGCTTTTGTTTGCCTTCGGCATTCTCAATCACTCAGGCGACATCCGCGTCCCCCGGATTGGGTAGCCAATCACCGTCAAACAAATCAACTGGATGAAACCAATTTGAAATTGTGAATGCATCCCTTGAAACCGGTGGCGACAAACCACGATCAGGTCAACCCGAGACCAGTCGAATCCGTTCCAACGCATTCACGTGGTCAATGGCGATGAACCTGCCAACTTTAAAACAAACCCGCTTTCGGAGCATCAGTTGCAGATTGAGCGAACTGTGGGCTGACATAAACCGTGAAGTAAAAAGCATTTGAAGTCATTCTCCATAAGCTATAATTCGGCAAGTCGCCGGCGAGCGCCTTGGCGGAAAACAATTCAACGATTTTTTCGCTCATAGCCCAAGCCTTCGTGGCGGCAGGCCCGTCTGAAAGGTGCGCCGTTGGCCGGATCGCTCTGGTCGAAGTTCCGACCGCGGCCAAAATCATAGTGGGACATTTTTTGGGGTACGGACCAGCGCCGACACGCTGTGCCGTGCGGGATTAGTCAAGTTTGGCGTGGAATATTGTGGTATGAAAAAAATTATCAGCCGGCTGGTTTCCGGTTTGCGATTGCGCCTGTTGTTGCTGGTGTTGCTGGCGTGCGCCCCGTTGGTGGGATTGACGCTGCACACGGCGTCGGAAGAGCGTCGGCGACTGGTGCAGGAATGGAATCAGAGTTCGCAGGAGATGATGGAATTGGCCACGCGGGAAGAGGGGCGGGTGATCGGCCAGACGCGCCAACTACTGCTCGCTCTGGCGGAGTCGTCTGCGGTGCGCTCGGGCAACCGGCGGGGTTGCAAGAAATTGCTGGACGAGCTGTTCAGCAACTCCCCGCGTTATGCCAATTTGGGAGTTATCAGGACCAATGGAATGGTTCTGGCCAGCGCGCTCCCGATGGTGGAGCCGGCCAACCAGACGAACAGTCCGTTTTTCCGCCGCGCGCTCGCAACACGCGCCTTCGCGATTGGCGATTTCCCGGACGGACAAGGGGTCGGCAAGCCCACCGTCAATTTCGGTTGTCCGGTTTTCGATTCCGACGGGCAGGTCCAAGCGGTGGTCTTTGCCGCGCTGGATTTGGACTGGGTCAGCAATTTCGAGTCCGCGCTGCCGGCGCAATTGCCCAAAGGAGCGACGTGGACCGAGATTGACCGCACCGGAAGAATTCTGGGTCGTTATCCCTCGCCGGAAAAATGGATCGGCCTGCCGTTCCCGGAAAAATCGCTTTTGACAAATGTCTTCAGTCAGAATCATGGCGTGGTGGAGGCGATGTCTGCGGACGGGATTCCCGGTTATCATGCGTTCGCCGCCATGCACAGCCAGCTCGTTTCCGACGACGTGGTCACCATTCTCAGCAGCATCCCCAAGCAGGTTCTCTTTGCCGAAGCGGACCGCCGGCTGAGCGAAAACCTGACCGGGTTGGGGATTGCCGCCTGCTTTGCTTTCATGCTCGGCTGGATCGGCAGCCACTTGCTGGTCCTCCGCCCGGTTCGGACCCTGGTGAAATCCAGCGCGCGGCTGGCCACGGGCGATCTTAGCACGCGCACGGGACTTGCCCACCGGGGAGATGAATTGGGCCAGCTTACCCGAACCTTTGATCAGATGGCCCAAGCCTTGGAACATCGCGAAGTGGAACGCCAGTCAGCGGATCACGCGCTGAAGGCTTCCGAAATGCGCTACCGCCGGCTGTTTGAAACCGCCCAGGATGGGATTCTGATTCTCAACGCGGGCACCGGGCAGATTGATGATGTCAACCCGTTCCTGACCGATCTGTTGGGCTACACTCGCGAGCAGTTGCTGGGAAACAAACTCTGGGAGATTGGCCCTTTCAAAGACGTTAAAGCGTCCAAGGCGGAGTTCCGGGAGTTGCAGCGTGAAGCCTATGTCCGTTACGACGACCTGCCGCTGGAAACCAGCGCCGGCAAGTCCATCAACGTGGAGTTTGTCAGCAACGTTTATCAGGTCAACGGCAGCAAAGTCATTCAATGCAATATTCGCAACATCACTGAGCGCAAGCAGGCCGAGGCAAAACGCAAGGAATACAGCCGCAAACTTCAGGTGCTTTCCCGCCGGCTGGTGGAGGCGCAGGAAACCGAACGCAGGAACATCGCGCGCGAACTCCACGACGAAATCGGCCAGGCCCTCACCGTCATGCAATTGAACCTGCAAGCGATGTTGCTGTCACCTGGCACGGAGGTCGTGTCGCCACGCTTGAACGAAACCCTCGAGGTGGTCGAGCGCGTGCTGGAACAAGTGCGTGATATCTCGTTGGATTTGCGCCCGTCCATCCTCGACGATCTGGGATTGGAACCGGCCTTGCGTTGGTACACCGAGCGACAGGCGGCGCTGGTCGAGTTGAAAGTCAAGTTCCACGCCGACCAGCTGGAGCAACGCCTGGATCCGATGATTGAAACCGAATGTTTCCGCGTGGCCCAGGAAGCCTTGACCAATGTGGTGCGCCACGCCCAGGCAAAAGTAGTGACGGTTGAGTTGCGCAAGGAAAACGGGCAACTCCACCTGCGCGTGAGCGATGACGGTATTGGGTTTGATGGGGCCTCGGTCCGAGAACAAGCCGTGCGTGGCGCCAGTCTGGGTTTATTGAGCATGGAAGAGCGTGCGTCGCTGGCCGGTGGAGGGCTGGAGTTCAAGTCCAACCCGGGACAAGGCACCGAAGTCCACGCCTGGTTTCCGCTGAAGTGGCAGACCCCACCGTCCGAATCTGAAACCCCATGAACAACAACTCTGTCAAACCGATCCGCGTCATATTGGCCGATGACCACACGCTGGTGCGCGCGGGCATTCGCGCGCTGCTGGAAAAATTGCCGGGGGTGGAAGTGGTGGGCGAGGCCAGCGATGGCCGCGAGGTTCTGAATCTGGTCAAGCTGCACCGGCCGGATGTGGTTTTGATGGATATCGCCATGCCCGGTCTGAATGGCCTCGAAGCGGCGGCGCGCATGGCCAAAGAATTTCCGGACGTGCGGGTCATCATCCTTTCCATGCACCACAACGAAGAATATGTCTGGCGGGCGCTCAAGGCGGGCGCGGCCGGCTACCTGCTAAAGAAAGCGGCGACGACCGAACTGGAAACCGCCTTGCAACGCGTGGCGCACGGGGAGATCTATCTCAGCCGGGAAATCTCCACCCGGCTGCCCAAGAACTTCCTTTTGGATGGGATCGCTAACCGGAAAAGCCCGCTCGAACAATTAACGGGCCGGCAGCGCGAGATTCTCCAGCTCATCGCCGAAGGCCAGAACACCAAAGGCATCGCCGAAATTCTGAAAGTCAGTCCCAAAACCGTCGAATATCACCGCATGAAATTGATGGGTTGCCTGAACGTGCATGACATTCCGGGCCTGGTACGTTTCGCTTTGCGGGTCGGATTGCTTCCGCAGGAAAAACTGGTTACGAGCTAGAATCCCCCAAAAAAATCCACAGGTCAATTCGGGCTTGATCGGCTTCGGTCGTCCGGCGATGGCCACTGTGCGCGACAAAACCCGGATGCCTGGCGACCACTGCGCCCGGGGTTGGGGTGATGCACCGGATCGGCTGGTCAAAGCGGGTTTCACAGGCAAACTGTACGTTGAGTTTCATCATTTTCCTTTCTGTTTTCAACCGCCGCCGGCTGGCCGGCTTTTTTATAATCAGCCGCCTGCCGTGGCCTTGCGGGGCAGCGGCTTTGTGAAATGAATCTCCCGTCCGATGCCGGCGAAATGCCAGCGCCAGTGGCCGGCGCGCATCGCCGCCGCCAGGTGCAGGCATGATCGCCCCCAACGTCTTTGGCTGAGATAGAGTGACATATTTTTAACTTCCGTTGATTCTTAACCGGAGACCGCCGGAGCGGTTTCGCGATCTTGCCATGCTGCCGCAGCAATAAGCTCCCCGCCTTGGAGATCATTTCACGGTCATCCTCGTGTGCGATAGAAGCGCTTCGAAAAACTCGCCGCGTTCGTGTCGGTAAAAACTGACAAACCATTGGTTCCTACCGTCACGGTGCCGATGACGGTCCAGGTCTTGAAATCCTGCGTCGCTTGGATGTCATACGTGTGGCCGATCGTGCCGGTCACGCTCAGAACGAACTGCCGGGTGTGCGTAACGAGGAGCTGCACTCCGGGAAGCTCACCCTGCCACACCACATCCACCCAGTAGTTGCGAGCATTCCAAGTCTGGTTCGGGAATGCACTGCTCGAGCCATAAGCAAAGACACCATTTCCTCCCGACACGCCATTGGTCAGCGCATGCAGTGGCGGATTATCAACGCCATTGACCGAAAAGTAGTTCCCATTGGCACTGTAGTGCCCGTTGTTGGCGTGGTAGGAGGCCACATAGACCGTGTTGGTGGTGATCGACACCGGCGTCGCAAAGTTCACCTGCTGCCAACCCGAGGCGGTTTCGCCGGTGAACGTCGCCGTCGCCAGCAGCGTGCCCGTGCTCGTCCACAGGTTGCCCACGTGTGTGCCCGTGTTGGCGCTCGCTTTGTAGAAGCGTATGCCGGTGATGCTCCCGGCCACGTCCGAGCGGAACTTCACCCCCAACTCCACGGCACTGTCCGGGCCTCCATCCACCACTCCGGGCACCGCCGTGCTTGGCCAGAGGGTCACCACAACAGTTACGGACGCGATGGCAATGTCGACCGACGATGAAGCGACCGTGCTGCCGGAATCATATACTACCCCTGCGGTCAGGCTGTAGTTGCCGCTGCCCACGTTGTTCCAGGTGAAGCTGTAGGGCGCGGAGGTGTCTTCACCCAATAGTGTCGCTCCGTTGTAGAACTGGACTTTGGTGATCGAGTGGCCGTTGGTGGTGACGCTGGCGGCGAGGTTGATGGTCGCGGGCGCTGTGTATCCTGCGCCGTTGGACGGCGCGGTCAGCGCGACGGTGGGCGCCGGGTTCGCGACCGTCACGTTGGCGAGGGATGAAGCGACCGTGCTGCCAGCGTCATAGACCACCCGCGCCGTCAGGGTGTAACTGCCGGAGCTCACGTTGCTCCAGGTGAAGCTGTAGGGCGCGGAGGTGTCTTCACCCAACAGTGTCGCGCCGTTGTAGAACTGGACTTTGGTGATCGAGTGGCCGTTGGTGGTGACGCTGGCGGCGAGGTTGATGGTCGCGGGCGCTGTGTATCCTGCGCCGTTGGACGGCGCGGTCAGCGTGATAGTCGGGAGATTGTTAGATGATGGAACCGTGTAACTGATTTCGCTTGAAAAAGGACTTTCCATGCCCGAAGCAGCACACGTTGTCACCGCAAAATAGTAGGTGGTCCCCTGAACCAGGCCGGAAACGGTTGCATTCGTTGCGTTGCCGGCGGAAATCTCGTTGGTGTAAGTGCCGCTGGCTCCACCATAATAAATGTTGTAACCCGCAACGTTGGTGTTGGAGCTTCGGTTCCAGGCCAAAGTGACGCTTCCGGTTGCTTGAACGGATGTAATGAGAGCCGTGAGGAGCAAGAACCCACCCAGGAACTTCATCAATCCGGTGATTTTGAAAGGCCGGCGCAAAACATCGCTTGCGCAGTGCAAGCGGAGTTCGCCGGGATCGTGCTGCTTGCGAAACTGGCGATGAATAGGGGCGAATGCAATGCCGGTATTCGGTTCGGGTGCTCCCGTCCAATCCACGCTGCGTTCGTGAATAATGTTCATAATTACCGTTACCCTTCGCAAGGTCTGGCCGCGACTAGGGTGTTCCTCGGCGCCACTGGGAAAACCCTTGGTCTCAGTTTGGAAGCGTAAACCGGGGAGCGATGAAAAGGTGAACCGGCGGGACTCTTGGCGAGCCGCTAATTCCCGCTGATGTTCACTGATTCAAAAGGGCTGACTTGCCACGCCGAAATCAGATGAAGGCGGGAAGCCCGACAGATAATAGCCCAGGGCAAGCGAAGTGAAACGAGCGCCGCTCTGGGGAATCAGTCCAAAAGAAATCAAGCCCTGAAAGGGCGGTAGAAAACTGGCAAACTCTCGAAATAACCCTCAGCCGGTCTCGCGATGCGTGGCCACCTTCTCCCATCGGATGGGAGAAGGAATTTATTTTATGGGACGATTACCCAGGGTAGTCACTGCGTTCCAACCCTGGGCTAATTTCCGTTGCGCGTTGACTCGTTCGCGCCCGCTCACTCGGCCCTCGCGGGCCTTCGGTTTCACCGAATTCCTTTCGCCACTTCCCAAATGGCTCAAGTCAGCGCATAGAAAAAAGCGGCCTCCGGTTCCGAAGGCCGCTTTGCATTTGTTTCAATTTATTCCATGGCTCCCAACACTTCGTCGAGCGACACGGTGGCGAAGCTGGTGGCGTAGTCGCTCATGCCGTACGGGATGACGAGTTCCCGACCATGCCGTAGCGCGCCGCAGGTGTACACCACGTTCGGGACGTAACCTTCGCGCTCGGCTTCGTTCGGGGACAGCAACGGTTCTCGCAGGCGGCCAATGACGTGGGTGGGGTCGTTCAAGTCGAGCAGGAACGCGCCGAGGCAATACTTCCGCATCGCGCCGACGCCGTGACTTAACACCAGCCAGCCCCGTTCGGTTTCAATTGGCGAACCGCAGTTGCCCATCTTGATGAATTCCCACGGTTGCGCGGGCGGCAGCAACAGCTTGGGCGTCTGCCAGAAATGGATGTTGTCGGAAAACATCAGGAGGATGTTCTCGTCGTCCTGGCGCGAGAGCATGGCAAATTGGCCGTTGATTTTGCGCGGGAACAGCGCCATGCCCTTGTTCTGCACGGCGGGGCCGTTTAACGTGGTGAATTTGAAATCCACAAAGTCCGGCGTCTCCAAAAGTTGCGGCAACGTGATCTTGCCATCGTAAGCGGTGTAGGTCGCGTAGTAGGTGAAACTGCCGTCGTCGTTCTGGAAGCGAACGAAGCGCGAGTCCTCGATGCCGTTGCGCTGGCTGGCCGTGGACGGAAAGAGAACGCGCTGGGAAACCTGGCTGCCGGGAGCAAAGTGGACTTCGTAGTTTGACTCGGCCAGCAGCAGGATGCCGCGCACGGCACGGTCCGCCGTGGCGTCCGCCGGGTCCGTTTGCCGGCGCTCCGTGGCCAGAACGCGGTGCAGGTCGTCCAGGATGAAAGCCTCGGGGAGTTGACCGAGCACGCGCTGGCAAAAGTCATTCTGCACGCCCACTTCCTGGAGTTTGCGGCAAAAGAGCGCCTTCTCGTAAGCTGCGCTCGGCACGCGCTCCGGCTCCGTCACAAACGGCCCCGGCGGCGTGAGCGTGATCCGATGGTGCGCGCTGACGATGCCGGTGCGAAAGGTGATGGAGGAAATGTGACCTTCGCCCGTGGCCCGCAGGCTCAGGATGAAACGGAGCGCGCCCTTGGGTAGCCCGCTTTGGTCGGGGTGCGGCACGATGGAAGGATTGAACAGCGCCGCGGATTCCGGGGAGTATTCATGCGTGAAGTGAGCGCCGATGAGCGCCTGCCGTTCCGACGAAGTCTCCCACGCCTCGCCCAGGTAATGACGCACCCGCGTGAAGCGGTTGCGGAAAAATTTTTCAACGCGCTCGTGTCGATCCTCAAATTCGCCCAGCACCTGGCTCAGCAGCCGGGCGATTTCCTCGTCCGACAGGGCCAGGACGCGGGCGACGATCTTTCGCGCGATGTCGTCGCTGCTGGGATAAAAGGGTCGCATGAGCACCCGCGAGCGGTCAGGCACCAGGGTGGGTCCAATGCGTTTGGCGTGGATGGGTGGCCGGGTGGGGGTGGTCATATTTTTTCTGCGGCGGGGTTCCAACCCGTGCCGGTCATTTGCCGGGGGGTTCCTTGAAGCTGGTGATCGTGTTCTGCAGCGCCTGCATTTCCGCCAGCGCAAGCAGGAATGCGAGCGTGGACTCGGCGCCCTGGTTTTGGCTCAGACGGTCCACGTGCAATCCGTCCCGGCAGCCGCCGGTGGTGGAATCGTAGAGGGCCAGTCCCAGATCGTTTCGACCGAGGAACCACTCGAACGCGCGCCGCGCTTCCGTGACCCAGAACATGTCGCCCGTTGCCTGATACGCTTCGATGCAGGCGGAAATCGTTACTTGGGCTTCGATGGGTTGCTGGTCGAACTGCGCGCGTTCATGGCCGCGCGGATAAAATCCGTTTGAGCCGATGGGCCGGAAAGAGCCGGCATCCGAAGTCTGGATTTTTGTCAGCCACCGCAGGGTCTTGAGACCGAGTTCCAGCATCGTTCCGTTGTTCAGGCAGCGTCCGCTGAGAATCATCGCGTGTGGCAGCTTGGCGTTGGCATAGGAAACCACTTCTTCAAACCACTGCCACTCGTCGGTGGCGGCGTCGGTGTGGCGTTGCATGAGTTTCGCCGTGAGCGATTCGCGAATCTGGTTCGCGCGCCGGTCACCGCTGAACCGCCGCAGATATTCATCAATGCCGATGAGCGTGAACGCCCACGCGCGCGGTGACATGAACTCGGCGGCCACGGGCAGGGCCTGCTCGAACAATTCCGCCGCCAGCATTTGAAAACTGCCCTGGCCCGCCTGCGACACACACAGCCCCAGCGCCCACAGCGCGTGACCCTGGCAGTCCTCCGAGCCGACTTCCTCCAGCCAGTGCCGGTCGAAGCTCATAAAGTTGCGGAAGCGCCCGCGCTTGCGGTCGAAGGCGTGGTTCAGGAACGCGGCGTAGGTGGCGGCCTGCGCACCGAGGCGCGGCGAGCCGTGGCCCAGCTTTTGCAGCATCAACGCCAGCACCAGCGCCCGCGCGTTGTCGTCCGTGCAATAGCCTTCGGAAAAATTCGGCACCGTGAAGCTCGCGTGCTGGAAAATGCCGGTTGAATCACTCATCCGAAACAGATGGTCAAGCTTCATCTCCGGCAACTGGCCGGGCTGTTCGTCGAGCGTCTTGATGGGCGAGGATTTTCGTCCCACGAAACTATGATCCAATCGCGCCTGTTCGAAGGACTTCACATAAAGCTGCGCCACGCGGCTCCACACCATGTCACGCCCCAGCTTGTAAGCGTTCTTACGCATCGAGTGGCGCAACGCCTCGTCGCGCAGCAGTTCCACCACGGCCACGGCGATGGCCCTGGCGTTGCGGAACGGCACCAGCTTGCCGCGTTCGGCGGTCAGCAATTCCGCCGCGTGCCAGTAGGGGGTGGACACCACCGCGTTGCCCGCGCCGAACGCGTAGGCCAGCGTGCCCGAGGTGATTTGCGCCTCGGTCAGGTACGGTGTCAGATAAATGTCCGCCGCGCCGATGAACCGCATCAACACCTCCAGTTCGACGAAGCGATTGAAGAACACGACGTGCTTCTGCACGTCGAGGTCTTTGGCCAGCCGCTTCAGACTCAGGCGGTAAGCTTCGCCCTCGTCGCGCAGCAGACTCGGATGCGTCTGGCCCAGCACGATGTAAACGACGTTGGGAAATTCCCGGATGATGTCCGGCAACGCGCGCAACGCATACTCGATGCCCTTGTTCGGCGAGATGAGGCCGAACGTGAGCAGCACCTGCTTGCCTGCCACGCCAAACTCGTCCTTGAAATAATTTGGGTCGGCGAACGGCATGTCGGGAATGCCGTGCGGGATGAGGTCAATTTTGGCCGCCGGCGCCTGATAAACTTCACGCAGGAACTGCTGGCCCCGTTCGGTCATGATCACCAGCCGCGTCGAGAGCCGGATCAGGTCGCGCATCACGCGTCGCTGTTCCGTGTTCGGCTCGCGCAGCACCGTGTGCAGCGTGGTGACGATAGGCATCTGCAGTTCGCGCAGCAACGCCAGCACATGACTGCCCGCTGGCCCGCCGAAAATGCCGAACTCATGTTGCACGCAAATCACGTCCACGTCTGTGATGTTCAGGAAATCCGCCGCGCGCAGGTAGGACGGCAGGTCCTGCTCCGCAATCTCAAAGCGCACTTCCGGCGGGTAATCGTAGCCGCCGGCGAGGTCATTGACCGGCACGACCAGGCATTGAATCGCCGGATGCTCTGCCGCCACCGCGCAGCGCAAGTCGGTCGTGAACGTGGCAATGCCGCATTTCCTCGGTAGGTAATCGCCGAGGAACGCAATTTTGCGGATGTCCGATGGTTGCTGCATAAAACGTTGTCCGGCTGCACGGCCCTCATTGCTTGTGCTGACAATACGAATAGTGGGCCAGGCGCCTGCGTTCGCCAAGAACCATTCACCGGCAATACCGTCGAACCCGGGACAGCAACGCAAAACTTCCAACTCGCCTTGACCGGGGGCTTGGGGCTAATCTCCCCGCCTGAATTTTACTGCGGTCTATGACCGTCGCAAAGGTAGGGCGGGCTGTCCCAGCCCGCCGCGGCGCGATGAGGACATCGCGCCCTACCTGAGTTTGATTTTGACATGATGACCAGTACGCAAATCCGCCCGAGTAGCCAGGTCCGGAAGGACTTTCTCGACTTCTTCAAGTCGAAGCAGCACACCATTGTGCCGTCTTCGAGCCTCCTGCCCGATTCGCCGAACCTGCTGTTCACCAACGCCGGCATGAACCAGTTCGTGCCCATCTTTCTCGGCCAGACCAAATGCCCCTACAAGCCCGGGCGCGCCGCCGACACCCAGAAATGCATCCGCGCCGGCGGCAAACACAACGACCTCGAAGACGTCGGCCTCGACACCTACCACCACACGTTTTTTGAAATGTTGGGGAACTGGAGTTTTGGGGACTACTTCAAAAAAGAGGCCATCGAATGGGCGTGGGAACTCGTCACGTCGAAGAAGTGGTTCGGGTTTCCGCCGGAACGCCTCTACGCCACGGTCTATAAGCCGGGCAAAGGCGAGCCGTCCGAATTCGACCAGGAAGCCTACGACCATTGGGGAAAACTTTTCAAAGCCGCCGGGCTCGACCCCAAGGTCCACATCTGCACCGGCGGCAAGAAGGACAACTTTTGGATGATGGGCGACACCGGCCCGTGCGGCCCGTGCAGCGAAATCCATGTTGACCTCACGCCCAAGGGAGACATCAAAGGCTCGCTCGTCAACAAAGGCGACGCCCGTTGTATTGAAATCTGGAATCTTGTCTTCATCCAGTTCAATGCCAATCCGGACGGTACGTTCACGCCGTTGCCCGCCAAGCACGTGGACACCGGCATGGGTTTCGAGCGCGTCACCGGCATCATCCAGTGCACGAAAGGCTTCAAAGATTTTGCCAACGCAAAAATCTCGAACTACGAAACCGACATCTTCCGTCCGATTTTCGACGCGCTGGAAAAACTGAGCGGCAAGAAATATGGCAGCACACTTCCTGGGAGCGCTGGCGTCCCGCCGGCAAGCTCTCAACCCTCAACCCTCAACCCTCAACTCGCCACGGACGTGGCGTTCCGCGTCATCGCCGACCACATCCGCACGCTGGGTTTTGCGATTGCTGACGGCATCCAGCCCGGCAACACCGACCGCAACTACGTCCTGCGCCGCATCCTGCGCCGCGCCGTGCGCTATGGCCGCACGCTCGGTTTCCACGAACCGTTCTTTTACAAACTCGTGGACGTGCTCGCCGACACGATGGGCGACGTCTTCCCCGAAATCCGCAATAGAAAGAAATTCGTGAGCGATGTGATTCGCGGCGAAGAAGAAGCTTTCAATAAAACTCTTGATACAGGTCTGAGCTTCCTTGAAGAAATCGTGAAATGGAAAACGCGAATTTTACAAGTTCCTCGCAGCGCAGCATTCAATGAATTAAAAGAAAATTTAAAACAACTTCGCAACCAACATTTTGAAATCGTTGATGAAAGCAATGTCAAATGGCTTGAACAAAGTTATGACTCTGCTTTGTCTCCTTTTCGCGCTTTTCTTGAACATGACTTGCGAGAGATGGGGTTGATTTCTGATTCAAACGTGATTCTTAAAATTAAGCAAGCCTTTGGTGAATTTGGCGCATTTTGGTATGCAGGAAAAACAAGTGGAGTCAAAAAAGATGAGTTTGTCAGAAAGCTTGAAAAGGCTTTGCAGTGCGTTGAAGAAACATTGCCGCAATTGGAAATATTGCAGGGCGAAATTGTTTTCAAACTCTACGACACTTACGGCTTTCCGCTCGACCTGACTGAGTTGATGGCGCGCGAACGCGGTTTGACCGTGGACACGGCAGGTTTTGAAAAGTTGATGGAAGAGCAGCGTGAGCGCGGGCGCAAAGCTCAGAAGAAAGAAATCATCGAATTTTCTCAAATCGAAACCGCCACACCCACGAAATTCGTCGGTTACGAGAAGCTGGAGACGCCAGCGAAGGTGCTTGAAGTCGTCGGTTTGAAGAGAAAAACCACTGTTCTTCTCGACACCGCTGTTATTCTTGACATCAGCGCCTGCTATGCCGAGATGGGCGGCCAAGTCGGTGATACCGGGAAAATAGTCCCGGTCTCGGATGTTCCGTTTCCCTCGTCGGAAAGAACAGAGGCCTCAAGCCGGCGACTACAAATCACGAACACGCAGAAATCCGGCAATACCTGGCTGCATTTTGTTAAAGGGGATAACCTCCCGGATGCGGGCGAGGAAGTCCTGGTTCACGTCGACAAGCCCAGGCGCGAAGCCATCCAACGCCACCACACTGTCACGCATTTGCTGCACTGGGCGTTGCACGAGGTCGTGAGCCATGACGCTTCGCAGAAAGGTTCGTTCGTCGGCCCGGACAAGCTCACGTTTGATTTCAACAGCGCACCGCTCACGCCCGCGCAGGTTGCCAACGTCGAGAAGCTGGTCAATGAGCGCATCCTTGAAAACGCCGGCGTGTCGTGGGCGGAAGTTCCCTATGCCGACGTGAAATCGCGCAAGGACGTGATGCAATTCTTCGGCGAGAAATATGGTGACACCGTCCGCGTCGTCCAGATTGGCGGTCACGCGGCCAAGCTGGACGGTTACTCGATGGAACTCTGCGGCGGCACGCACACGCGCGCGACGGGCGAGATTGGTTTGTTCCGCATCGTGAGCGAAAACGCCATTGCCGCTGGTGTCCGGCGCATCGAGGCCGTTGCCGGCCTCGAAGCCTATCGCCAGGCTGCGGACGAAGTTACGCTCATCAAGTTGCTGGCGGGCAAGGTAAATTCGCCCGTGCATGAGCTGGAAAAGAAGATCGAGTCGTTGCTGGAACACCAGAAAGCGATGGAGAAGCAGATCAAAATTGCGCAACAACGCGAAGCCTCAAACGCCGCCAGTCTCCTGCTCGAAGAGATCAAAACCATCAACGGCGTGCCCGCAATCATTCACAATCTCGGCTCCGCCAATGGCGACTTCCTTCAATCCATCGCCGACTCGCTGAAAGGCCGTTTCAGAGGTGTGATTGTTCTCGGTGGCGTGGCGAACGGCGCAGTCGCGCTCGTCGCCGCCGTTTCGCCTGATTTCACGGCGAAAGTTCAGGCCGGGAAAATCATCCAGCAAATCGCACCCATTGTCGGCGGCAAAGGCGGCGGGAAACCAGACAACGCCCGCGGTGGCGGCAAGGACGCCGGTAAACTCGAAGAGGCGCTGGCCAAAGCTCGCCAATTAATCTAATCGAATGAAGTTTTGTTGTAAAGCATGAGAACAATAAATGAAATAGCTATTTCATCTATCGTTCCTTTTGGTCAAAAACTCGCTCAAGATTGAAAAGGTGGTCTGCCGTTCGCGAAAGGCTTTCTGCCCGAGATAATTTTTAGGCAACAGTGCTTCCGGTAATAGTGGGTCGTTCGCAATGGCCTCCAGCCAAGTGGTGCGCTCATCAGCAAGCCAGTTTCGCATTTCGATTGCCTTGCCTCCGCAGACAAATCTCCGCCCGGCAATCGCAACTTCGATGGCCACTCTGTAATTGTGATTAATGACGGCGAAATCCCATGCGCTTTGAATAATGCTTTCATTCGTGTCAGGTGGCACAGGGGCGCCTTCGATGATTGTCAACGATTCCGGGGTAAGTTTAAACCGGCGCAATGGAATACTGTTCTCGTTTATCGTATCTGGAACAATCCACACACTTTGCTGCAAATAACCGAAACGCTGCTGCCGCAGCCAACGCCAAAGGGCCAAGCGTAGTTGTTGCTGGCGGGCTGGAAGATCAAACAAAAACAAGCGCCATCTGCCATCCCACTGACGTGACCATTGGGACACGGGGTCAATCCCGCCAAAGGCCACGAGACGGCCCGACTCTGAAAGTCGCCACTTTGACTCGTTGCGCACCCTATGACATTCGACCATTCCGCTGCGGCCAAGCTGTTTCAGATCGGCTCGCAGATGATTTCGGTAATTCCAGGACTCGAACGATTCCAAGAGCGTCTGTGTGTTTGGATTCATAAGGATATCGAGTCCCCAAAGGAACAAGCCTAGCCAATCGTTGGATTTTACGCGGGGTTTCATATTGGTACAATTTCTGTAATAGCTATTTCAATAATTGTGACAGAACCTTTAAAGCCGAGTTTCGGAATGGGATTGGCTTAATGGCCCATGGGTGGCATGCCCATGCCGCCCATGCGTTTCATCGTTTCCTGCTGTATCATGGTCTGCACGTTGTCGTATTTGGCATAACCGGACGGCAGTTCGAACTGGCTGGCGGCGGGTTTGGCGAGCGAGACGTTTTTGAAAAGCATGATCGCGTCACGACCCTGCTCGGTGGTTTGGATTTTGACCGGGAATTTTTTCAAGTCCGTCGCATTCCAGACAGTGTATTCATATTTGATTCCTTCCTTGTCGGTGACCACGTACTTGTTTTTCACACACGGATGGCCGTCCACGGTGTCCTTGCCGATTTTCGTGGTTTCCACCTTGAAGTCGCCGTTGGTCGGGGCGCTGTCGGCTTTGGGCAGTGGCATTTCGATGTAGCTTTGTATTCCCGGACAAATAAGGTAAGCAACCTTTTTGTCCGGGCGCGCGACCGCTACCCTTTCATCCAGCCCCATGGATTTCATTTGCGCGGCAGCATCCGGAGGCATCTGGCCGCCCTTCATGTCGGCCAGGTTGCACTCGAATCGGGATTTGCCCGTGTCGAAACCGATCTTGCCGGGTACGGTGATGTTGTGGCCAGCATCGTCCGTGGTTTGCATTTCCATCGTGGCTGAAAAGGCTTGGTTGTCCTCAAACAGTTTGCCCGTGGCGCCGCCCAAATGTGGTCCGCCCGGAGCACCGCCCGGCGGGCCGGACTGCGAATACGACGGAAGGAGTCCCAGGTAAATAATTGTTAAAGCCAGAATTGAGAAATGATTTTTCATGGTTGGTGAATTGTTTTTGCAAACTGAATGGACAAATCCTCCTCCAAAGACAAGTGGAAATGTATCCGTTCAACTGCCGTTCATTCCATCCAGGCAATCGCGGACCTGTTTCAGAAGTTTATGGGAATCGAACGGCTTTTCCATGAAGTTGGGGTTGTTGCGGAGGGGTGAATTTTCGCCAAGCATGTCGTCGGTGTAACCGCTGGTGTAAATGACCTTAAGACCGGGTTTCTCCACCAGCAGCCGCGCCGCCAGTTCGCGGCCGGAAATGCCCTCGGGCATGACCATGTCGGTGAACAGAAGATCAATCGCGTCGCGCTGTTCCTGCCAGATTTCCAGGGCGCTCAGGCCGGAATCGGCCTCGATGACGTGATAACCTTTGTGTTCCAGCAAGGTCCGCGCCAGTGAACGCACGGGAGCTTCGTCTTCGACCAGCAGAATGGTTTCATTTCCGCCGCGGACTTCAGGAATGCGGGAAAATTCGGTCTGAGATTTTTCGCTTTCCGGCAGGCGGGGCAGGTAAATATAAAACGTGGCACCGGCGTTGACCTTGCTTTCGACTTCGATCCAGCCGTGATGCTGCACCACGATGCCAAAGACGGTGGCCAGACCCAGGCCGGTGCCTTTGCCGACTTCCTTGGTGGTAAAAAACGGTTCAAAGATGTGTTCCATTTCCTTCGGCCCAATGCCGCAGCCGGTGTCGGTGACCTTCAGCCGGATGAACGCGCCGGACCGGGCCTTGGGGTTGGCCAGCGCATCGGCTTCGCTGATGACGACGGCGGCGGTCTGAATGATGAGACGGCCGCCTTTGGACATGGCATCACGTGAGTTAACGGCAAGGTTGATGAGAATTTGTTCCATCATGGTGCCATCGGCCAGGATGGGAGCGCCGCCGGGTGCGAAGTGAGTTTCAAGGCCGATGTGTTCGCCAATGAGCCGCTGCAGCATTTTGCTGGTGTTGGCGACAACTTCATTGAGGTCGAGCGGTTTGGGCTGAAAGAGCTGGCGCCGGCTGAAGGTGAGCAGTTGGCGGGTGAGATTGGCGGCGCGTTCGGCGGCCTTGGCGATTTCGACCAGGCCGGCAGCCTGGTCAGGATTCAGGGATTCCTGGAGTTGGAGCAGAGCGATGTGGCCCAGAATGACAGTGAGGAGGTTGTTGAAATCATGAGCCACACCACCAGCCAACTGGCCAAACGCCTCCATTTTTTGGGATTGGCGAAGTTCTTCCTCAAGTTGCTTGCGTTCCGTGACGTCACGCCCGGTTCCCACCAGGCCGCAAATCTGTCCCTGGCTGTTTCGGAACGGCACCTTGGTGACCACCAGCGTGCGTTTCTGGCCATCGGGTAAAACAAAAGTTTCCTCATTCTCATTGATGGTTTCGCCGGCGATAACCTTCTCCTCCTCGGCGCGTAAAATTGCCGCCCGTTCCGCCGGGAAAAAATCCTTGTCGGACAGGCCGATAAGTTGGGCCGGGTTGTCCCGGCCAAAGCGTTTGGCGAGGGTTTTGTTGGCCATCAGAAAGCGGCTGTCCAAGTCTTTGATATAAACACTATCGGGCAGCAAATCCAACAGCGTGCGGAGCAGTTCGCGTTCATATACAATGGTCTCTGCCGTGCGCTTGCGCTCGGTGATGTCACGGACGAAGACGAGCGCGCCCCGGTCGCCCTGGAAAATCGCGGGTACAGCGGTGACCTCCACCCCCACCCGGCTCTTGTCCGCGCGCAGATATTCTTCTTCAAGCATCGGCAGTGGGCCGTCTTTTGTGCTTATCTGCTGCATCCGTTCCCTGACGATCTCCCGCCATTCCGGGGCCACCATGTCCAGCACGGGTTGCCCGAGCAGTTGTTCCGGGCGTTCCGCCCGCAAAAGCTGCAGCATGGCCCGGTTCACATAGGCAATGCACTCCTTGGTCTGCACGTAAATTGCATCCGGCGCATTGTCCAGCAACGAGCGAAACCGCTGCTCGCTTTCCCGCAGCACTTCTTCGGCCTGCTTGAGTTCAGTGACATCTTCGTATGTTCCCAGCACGCCAATCACCCGGCCGTCCTTGTCGTGCAACGGCACCTTGTTCATCCTCAGCCAGCCCGTGCTTTCGTCCTTCTTTTTTTGTGGTTCTTCGTAATTGAGTTTGGCCCGGTTCGCTTCCATCACTTCGCGATCGTCGGCGCGATAGCGGTCCGCCATGGGGGCTGCGACAGTGTCATAATCGGTTTTGCCGATCATTTCTTTGGCATCGGAAAAACCGTAGTCCCTGGCGAACGGTTTGTTGCAACCGAGGAAAACCGAATTACGATCTTTCCAGAAAACGCGCTGTGGAATCGTGTCGAGCACGGTTCTGAGCATCAGCCGGGAATTGAACAATTCTGCTTCGGCTTGCCGCTTGCGGCGACGCTGAATCAGCAGTGCCCCAATCAAACCGGTTTGCACAACCAAAGCCGCCACGACGAGAATCACCGTTCGGTAATATGTTTCCCATAATGTGGGCGACTTGAAACGCACCTGACTGCCCGGTGGGAGGTTGTTTTCGTTCAAGCCATAACGATGCAATTGTTGCCAGTCGAAAATTAACTGGTTGTCGGCGCTTTGCATGGGAGGGATGGAACTCGCACTGCCGGCCCGGACGGCCGCGGCAACTTGGTTGGCCGCTTCCCTGCCCAGGACGAAATACACATGGCAGGAACCGCCCACCGTCCCATGCCCGATATATGTGTCCGAAACGCTGAAAATGGGCGCATGCGAGACGGAACTCAATTGCTCCAATGCATCGCGCGTCGTAAAGAGCTGTCCAGCCCCGTCTATCCAAATCCCATCATAAAACACAATCGTTTGCGGCGGCAGTGTGGCCAGACGTTGTCGGGTCTCGGCCATCGTCAAACCGATAAGTTTGATCACCTCAAAACGGCCCGGGGCAAAGTCTTCCACTCGTTTGAGGTCGCGCCGGTAAAACTCGACATAGCCATTGTCGCCGGACGAGACAAAAGCAATCCGCCGGGTGTCCGGACACAACCGCAAAGCCGCCGCCAAAGTGCCCCGCACATCCGGGCTGGCCAGGATGCTGGTCATGTTCGTCTGTGATGCAGCACCGGGCACATCCATCCTCTCAAAGTTCAAGAACACCAAGGGTGTTTGCGGCGATAGTGCCGTCCGGATTTTGAATGCAGTATCGGCGGTTTGTTCGTTCTCGGCGACAATGGCGTCCAGCTTGCGTCCTTGGTATTTGACGCGAAGCCATTTGGCAACCTCACGGCGGTAATCCGGGCTGTTGAATTGTTGGAGATCCAGATTTTCAATGTAAACCACCACCGTCCCGTGGAAATTCGTTGCCAAAGCCTGCTGGAAGCCGGAGGTGAACTCAATAACGCTGGGTTGTCTGCCGTTTCCCTGTGACAATACCAAAACCGATTTTTCAACCGCTGCGCGCGCCGGAGCAGTGAAAAGCATCGCTACGGCGGTGAACAATCCAAAGGCCAGCCCGAAATTCAGCTTCACACCATGACCGTGAAAGCATCGTGAAATGGATCGGGATTTTGAGACGCGTAAATTCATTGTACCGCCTGCACGCCCCCCCATTCCAAGTCGCTCAAAAACATCAAGCTCATAACTCTCGGATTCTTATGTTGAATTTAGCACTGAAACGAAAGATTGAAACTGGAAAAGGCAGCCAGATTTTGTCCAACAAATCCCCAAAATTGTAAAGCCCGGCGCCTTGCGGCACAAGGACAGATCGTTGCTGAGATGGCACGTGGCTCAACCAAGCCGTTTCCGCAAGCCGTCAAGTTGGTCGTTCAACGCTTTCGGCAAATGACTGCCAAGCCTGACGTAATTAGCAGCCACGTTTTCAGCCTCTTTTTTCCAGCCTGCAACGTCCACCGCGAGCAGTTGCTTGAGACTGTCGGCGGACAGGTTCAGGCCGGATAAATCAAGCGCGTCGGCTGTCGGCAGATTCCCGACGGGTGTTTTCCGCGCCTTGCCCGTGCCTTCGGCGCGTTCGCAAATCCATTTGAGGACGCGGCTGTTTTCGCCGTAACCGGGCCAGAGAAATTTGCCGTTCGCGTCCTTGTGAAACCAGTTCACAAAATAAATCCCGGGCAGCCTGGCGCGGTCGGTGCGTCGCGCGAACGAAAGCCAGTGCGCGAAATAATCGCCCATGTTGTAGCCGCAGAACGGCAGCATGGCGAACGGATCGTGGCGCAGCACACCGGCTTGGCCGAACGTGGCGGCGGTGGTTTCCGAACCGCAGGCTGAACCCATGAACACGCCGTGTTCCCAATCAAATGCTTCGTTCACCAGCGGAATCGTGTTGGGGCGGCGTCCGCCGAATAGAATCGCCGAGAGCGGCACGCCTTCGGGATTTTGCCAGTTGGGATCAATGACCGGGCATTGCGACGCGGGCGCGGTGAAGCGCGAGTTCGGGTGCGCGGCTTTGCGTCCGGAATTCGGCGTCCATTCCTGGCCCTCCCAATCAATCGCTTTCGCGGGTGCGGGCACGCCCATGTCTTCCCACCAAACGTCGCCGTCCGGGGTCAGTGCGACATTGGTGAAAATGGTGTTTTTGGCGGCGGTAATCATCGCGTTTGGATTCGATTTCATCGAAGTGCCGGGCGCGACACCGAAGAAGCCGCTTTCGGGATTCATCGCGTAAAGCCGCCCGTCCTTGCCGACGCGAATCCACGCGATGTCGTCGCCGAGCGCCGTGACCTTCCAGCCGGGCAGCGTCGGTTGCATCATCACCAGATTGGTTTTGCCGCAGGCACTCGGGAATGCGGCGGCGAGGTAATGCTTTTTGCCCTGTGGCGACGTGAGACAAAGGATGAGCATGTGTTCCGCCATCCAGCCTTCTTTTTTGGCAATGGTGGAGGCGATGCGGAGCGCGAGACATTTTTTGCCGAGCAACGCGTTGCCGCCATAACCGGAGCCGTAAGACCAGATCAAAGGCTCATCGGGGAAATGAACGATGTATTTATTCTTGGGATCGGGTTCGCATGGCCACGAAACGTCAGCCTGGCCCGGCTTGAGCGGCGCCCCCACGGAGTGCAGGCACGGGATGAACGGACCGTTTGCGCTGAGCTTGTCAAGCACGGCCTGGCCCATGTGCGTCATGATGCGCATGTTGACGACCACATACGGTGAGTCGGAAATTTCAATGCCGATTTTGCAAATGGGCGAGCCGAAGGGTCCCATGGCAAACGGAATAACGTACAGGGTTCGTCCCTTCATGCACCCGTTGAACAGGCCAAGAAGTTTTTGCTTCATCTCGGCGGGGTCAGCCCAATTGTTCGTGGGGCCGGCTTCATCCCTGGTCTTGGAACAGATGAATGTCCGGTCTTCAACGCGCGCCACATCGCTGGGATGCGAACGGGCCAGGTAACAGCCTGGACGTTTTTTGGCGTCGAGTTTGATGAAGGTGCCGCTCTTCACCATCAGGTCGCAGAGCGCCTGATTTTCCGCGTCCGAACCGTCACACCAGTGAATGCGCTCCGGCCGGCAAAGTTCGGCCATTTGCTTGACCCAGGTGAGGACCTTTTTGTTTGAAGTCGGTGCGGTGTCCATTGTGCTTGTCATATTGTGCGTCATTTATGCCAAATAATGGCCAAACAAACTGCCAGAAGCATAAGAGTTTGAACAGACCAAATTTGCATTCCGCCCGTGCCTTTTGCGTCGCGCCGCGTCCGGCGGTATGCTAACAGTGATTCAGTCATGAATTCATCGCCGGAAAAACCTCCCGGGCGCGGCGGCGAAGCCGGCCCGTGCCTCGCGCGCTCCGTCGTGGACACACTCGCCGAGGAACCGGCGCTCGAAGCGGTGACGATTGACCGCGCGCGCCAGAAAATTTCCGTCGCCACGCTCGGCCGCGTCCCGCAAGGCGGAATCGGCCGGCTGACCGAACGCATCACGCGGGAATTTGAAGCGGCGCAATCCGTCTCCGCCGGACGCCATTGCAGCCTGCTCACCGGCCAGGACGATTGCCTTTCTTGCGACCGGCCGTTATCCGAAACCGAGCGGGGGAAAATCACGATCCGAAGCGAGGGCCAGACGACCACCATCGCCCGCGTCACCTGCCCGACCGCGCCGACATTCTGGCGCTGGCGCGACATTCCGTTTCCCAAGGTCGTCCAGCGCGACGTCGAATTTCTTGAACACGCGCAGGAGATTGACGAATGGAAACCGCAACTTGCCGTCGCGATGCTTTGCGGTGTGCTGGGGTTGACCGCGCATTTTCTGCTGACCGGCCATGGGTCGGTGGCGGCTTACGTTGTTGCTTATCTCGCAGGCGGTTTTTATCCGGCAGTGGAAGTCTGGCAACGTCTCCAAAAACGCACCATCGACGTGCATTTTCTCATGATCTTTGTAGCCGCCGGTGCGGCCTGCATCGGCGCGTGGGCCGAAGGTGCGACGCTGCTGTTTTTGTTTTCGTTGTCCGGCGCGCTCGAACATTACGCGCTCGGCCGGACGCAAAAGGAAATCCGCTCGCTCTTCCGCGACGCGCCGAAAGTCGCCACCGCGCTGGATGACCGGGGCGGCGAGCGCGAGGTCAAAGTCGAGCAGCTCACGCGCGGAATGCGTTTGCTCATCAAGCCCGGCGCGCAATTTCCCGTGGACGCCGAGATTACCAAAGGGAGCACCGCTGCGGACGAATCGAATCTCACCGGCGAAGCCGCGCCCGTCGGAAAAAACATCGGCGACATCGCACTCGCCGGCACCATCAATCTTTGGGGTGCGGTCGAAGTAGTCGTTGCGCGGCCCACGGCGGAAAGCTCGCTGCAAAAAATCGTCACGCTCATCAAGGAAGCCCAGCAACGCAAGGCGCCCGCGCAACAATTCACCGATAAAGTCAGCACTTACTATACTTACGCCGCCTTGGGACTTTCGTTCGCCATGTTTTTTGTCTGGTGGCTTGGCTTCCGACTTGCGCCGTTTGAGTCCGCCATCGAATCGCAAAGCGCGTTTTACCGGACCATGACGCTGCTCGTGGTCGCGTCGCCGTGCGCGCTGGTCCTTTCCATTCCCTCGGCGGTGCTCGCGGCTATCGCCTGGGGCGCGCGCCACGGCATCCTGTTCCGCGGCGGCGCGGCGGTGGAAAAACTTGCCGATGTCAACATCGTCGCGCTCGACAAGACCGGCACGCTCACGACCGGTGAATTGCGCGTCGAAAAAGTCGAAAGTTTCCCATCCGGCCGCGAAACCGAAATTGCGCGGCTGGCTTACTCGCTCGAAAAACTTTCCACGCACCCGCTCGCCCGCGCCATCACGCGCCATGGCAAACAACAGCAGCTTGAACCAATTGCCTTCGAGCAGTTTGAATCAGTGACCAGTGAAGGGTTGCGCGCGAAACACAACGGCAAGATGTGTCAGCTCGGCGGACGCGGCTGGATTGCGCAAGGCCGTCACGCCGACACCATCGCGCGCGTGACCGCGACCGAGGCCGGTTTTTCCGAAGTCTGGATTGAGGAAAATGAATTGCTGGGCCGCGTCATCCTGCGCGACGACATTCGTCCGCAATCCGCGACGGTGGTGGAAGCCTTGCGCAACGAAGGCTTGCGCACCGTGGTTTTGACCGGCGACCGCCAGGCGACCGCCGAACATTTGCGCGACAAATTGAAGTTGGATGACGTGCGCGCCGAATTGAAACCGGAACAAAAAGTCGAGGCAATTCGTGAATTGAGCGGGCAGGGGAGGAAGGTCGCCATGATCGGCGATGGCGTGAACGACGCGCCGAGTCTGGCCGCAGCGCACATCGGCGTGGCAATGGGCGCGCGCGGGTCGGACGCGGCTTTGGAGCAGGCGGACGTGGTGCTGATGCATGACCGGCTGGAAAATTTTCTTGCCGCGTTTCGCCTGAGCCAGCGTTCGCGCTTCATTATTCGCCAAAATCTTGTCGTTTCGCTCGGCACGGTGGTGGTGCTGGTTTCGTTCGCGCTGCTCGGAAAAATTCCGCTGACGATTGGCGTGGTCGGCCACGAAGGCAGCACGGTGGTCGTGGTGATGAACAGTTTGCGATTGCTTTTCGGCGGTCATAAGAAGGATGCTTGAATCACCGATGAAACGCGGATTGAATGCGGAAATGATCATGCCCCTCGCCCTGTCCCTCTCCCCGCCGGGCGGGGAGAGGGTGTCCGGCAGGACGGGCCTTCGCCGCGCCGAAGCGGCTCCGTCCACGCAGGCGGGTGAGGGGATTGTTTTTGGTTTTGCTGACTTGTTTCTTTTGGACATTGTCAGAGACGGTAAAAGATGAATCCGTTTCGAAAATTTGTTTCTGAGCACGCGCGGCTTTTACGAAGCGGAAAAAAGTTGCCGCCGGGTCGTCCGCAAAAATTCCCGCGGCCCCGAAAGGTGCCGGAGCACGCGCCGAAAGTGCTGATTTTCTCGCCGCATCCGGACGACGAGTGCATCGTCGGCGGACTGGCGTTGCGTCTGTTGCGTGAAGCGAAATGGAACGTCATCAACGTTGCCGTGACGCTGGGCGGCAAAATCGCCCGGCGCACGGAGCGGTTGAGTGAATTGCGGGGCGCGTGCGATTTCCTCGGCTTCGGCCTGGCGGTGGCGGATTGGGAGGATATCAATCCGGTTGCGCGCCGGGAAAATTACCCGTCATGGGGGGCGGCCGTCGAAATCGTCGCCGAAATCCTGGCGGAACAGCAGCCGCGCGCGATTTTTGTTCCGCACGAAGCCGACCGGCATCCAACGCACATCGGCACACATTTTTTGGTTCTGGATGCGCTTGAAACGTTGCCCGCCGGGTTCCAGTGCCATGTCGTCGAAACGGAATTCTGGGGACAAATGACCGACCCCAATCTGCTCGTCGAATCGAGCGTCGAGGACGTGGGCGACCTTGTGGCGGCGCTGGCGTTTCACGTCGTCGAAGTCCGGCGCAATCCTTATCATGCGCTGTTGCCGGCGTGGATGATGGACAACGTGCGGCGCGGCGCGGAATGGGTCGGCGGGCCGGGCGTGGCGGCGCCGGATTTTACCTTTGCCACGATTTACCGGCTCTGCCAATGGACGGGCGGTCGGCTGGCCAACGTGTTGAAACGCGGAAAATTTTTATCCGCCGCGAAGAACGCCGCCGGACTTTTTTGATGAAAACAAAATTCATGCGCGAGGCCATCCGTCTCTCGCTCCAAAAAATGCGCGGCAATCACGGCGGACCATTTGGCGCCGTCGTGGTGCGTCGCGGAAAAATCGTTGGGCGCGGGTGGAATCGGGTCACTTCGGCCAACGACCCGACGGCGCACGCGGAAGTCATCGCCATCCGTGAAGCGTGCCGCCGCCTCAAGACGTTCCGGCTCGACGATTGCGAGCTTTACACCAGTTGTGAGCCGTGCCCGATGTGTCTGGCGGCGGGTTATTGGGCGCGGCTGCGGGGGATTTACTTCGCCGGCACGCGGCGCGACGCGGCAGCCGTTGGTTTCGATGACGACTTTCTTTACCGCGAAGTCGCCCGGCCGGTTGCCTGCCGCAAAGTGCCCATGAAACAACTGCTCCGCAACGAAGCGTTGAAGGTTTTTGCGGAATGGAAAAACAAGCCGGATAAAATCCGGTATTGATGAGTCAGTTGAGCCTACCGATAGTTCTTGTCGTCCACCCGGCTGAGGTCAATTCCGTCCTTGAAAACTCCAACCGTCACAACCGCAAAGGTGAACACGCTGGTCCCGGACTCCAGATGTCCGCCGAATGCCTTGTCGGGATCGGCCAGGGTGATGTGGGCGTGAACACGACCGTCAATCACATAGCCATTCATGCCCGCGATGTCGGCCGGGCCGGTGGGGTTCTTCACAAAGACGTTCCGGGAAGGAAAGGTGCCATTGCTGACTATGTGGTAACAATAACTTCGGACCGACCCGATGCCGGACAGGATCACGGCGTTACGGATCTTGTTCTCCTTGACCATGCGCTCCAGACCGGCCAGCAGGTCGGCTTGATATTTGAAGCGCAGGACCAGGACCCGGTCAAATTGTCCGCTGAGCGCATACACATCCGGCACCATGTCGCTGTTCGGTTTGGTATCCACGGCGGTGGTGGTGGCGTTGGTCACCTCGGTGCGGGTCGGTTGGGCTGCCGCCAGGTTGATGATTGCCAGAAAACCTAGAATCTGAATCAGTTTGCGCATGGGATGTCTCCTTGTTTGGTGGATAATGGTTAAATTGTATCAAAGGTAAACATGAAATCAAACGAACAACAAGCCCCAGCGCCAGTCCCGATGCCGCCCGCTCGCGCCACCGACTTTGCCGCGTACCCGAAGTGAAATGGCATGATTCTGGGACTTTCACTGGCGTACAATCTCAGACGGGCCTTCGCCGCGCCGTAGCGGGCTTCGTCCACGCGAAGGCGGGTGTTGAACCTGGTAAACTTCGAGGAACTGATGATCGCGGCCTGCCCTCCGCAGTACCGGTACGGAGGATGGGTGGGAGTAAAAATGCTGCAAACGGTCTGAAGCGGGCGGCGGCGCCCTTTTTCCTTTTGTCGGCTACTTAATCCTTCCGGACTGCTGTCTGCACGAACTGAATCTCTGGAAAGTAAAAACCGGCGACCCGAACTTTCGAACCGCCGGTCAAACTTTTTCTCCGCCGATCACTCGCCCCGCGCCGGAGTTTTCACACAGCCTCGCGATTTGTTAGGCTGCGTTGTCATCCAAAACTGGTGGCGTCTGCGCAAAAAACTCTACATGACCACACTCGGCACATGCCAGTGAATATAATCCAATAACGGATGCGCCGCTTCCTACCTTGAATCGGTCGTGACCGCATAATTGGCAAGCGAACGGCTTGCCATGAACTCCATACCGCTTCGCGCCCATTGCTTTCTTGAACGCGCTCGCGGCACGCTTTAGTGCTGATACTTTAGTGCTCATAAAATCTTCTGACGCTCTCGCAGCCTAACGACCCAATATAGGTCATCCGAAGTTATTCATGGGCTGGAAGCGAGCCCTGCGGAAAGCTCGCACAGCAGACCGTGAATAACTTCGCCGCGAACCGGGCGGCGACGGTATCGGATTGGCCTTTGGGTTTCATTTTCGGTATCGGTTCGCTCTGGTTTTCCCGCACCGGCGGGCCAGGCCTGCTAACGACCAGTCGCACTAAACGACTTCCTGTCCGCCATAGCTTCCGAGCGACGGCGGATGAGCTTATTGGCCGGCCCGCCGGGCGGGGCTTGACCCTCTAACGACTACTCAAGAGGGCGTCTCTGTATTGCATGACGACTTTTCTATATTGCCGTCGCCGGGTCAAGCCGATTGCGGGAGGCCAAAAACAACCTCAACCTTCAACCCTCAACCCTCAACCCACTGATGAACCCCTCATATCCCTATGACCTCATCATCGGCCTGGATCGTTCCGACAAAAAGGCCGACCTCTGTCTCATCACCACCGCCACCGGCCAGCGCCGGTCCCAAACCATTGACACCGCTCCCGAAGCGCTCTGGGAATGGCTGCTGGCACTCCGTCAAAAACATCCCCAAGCCCGCGTCGGCCTGTGTTTGGAACAACCGGCCGTCCATCTGGTCGCCTTCCTGGAAGCCTATGACTGGATCACGCTGTATCCCATCAACCCTATCACCCTCCAGAAATACCGCGAAGCCTTCGTCACCAGCTGCGCCAAGGACGATGCCAAGGATGCCGACTATCTGGCCGATCTGCTCCTGACCCATCACGCCAAACTCAAACCCTGGGCGCCCGAGGACAGCGCCACGCGCGCCGTGCAGCAACTGGTTTTCCATCGCCGCGCTGTGGTGGACGAACGCACCGGCCTGACCAACCGCCTGATCGCCCTGTTAAAACAATACTTTCCGCAAGCCCTGGTGCTGTGCGGCGAAGATTTGTGGCGACCGCTGGCCACGCGGTTCCTGCTCAAATGGTCCAGCCTGCAGGCGGTGCAAAAGGTCAAACCGGCCACGCTCAAAACGTTCTATTATCTCCACGGCTCGCGCAGCGCCAAGCTGCTGGAACAACGGCTGGCCCTGGTCCAAAAGGCCGTGCCGGTCACCGACGAAACGGCGTTGATTGAGAGTTTCGCGCTGCGGGTGCAGTTGATTTGCCGGCAATTGCAACTGGTCCAACAGACCCTCACCCACTATGAAAAACAGATTGTGTCGGCTTATGCGGCGCATCCGGACCACGAAATCTTCGCCAGCCTGCCCGGGGCCGGGCCGGTGTTGGGACCGCGGCTGCTGGCCAGTATAGGTTCCCAGCGCGAACGCTTCGGTGCGGCGGCCGAGTTGCAGCACTACACGGGGATCGCACCCGTGACCAAGCGCAGCGGGGGCAGTTGTTACATTCACCGGCGGTATCTGTGTCCCAAAGTTCCACAAGCAGAGCTTCCACGAGTATGCCAAGGAAAGCATTCGGTGGAGCCGATGGGCGGCGGCGTATTATTTGCAGCAGCGTACCAAGGGCAGTCCGCATCAGACCGCGGTGCGGGCCTTGGCCTTCAAGTGGCAGCGGGTGATCTTCCGCTGCTGGCAGAATCGCACTCCCTATCAGGAAGCCATCTACGAGGCGGCTTTGAGGAAAAGTGGCAGCAACTTGGTGTCGCTCTTCGACCGCGTGGAATTGGGCAAAAGTCCCTTCAAAAATCCCATGAAAGAATCCTAAAAAAACCGTTGACGGATTACCTCAGAGGTGAGCTCAGGCACGCGGGACCAAATGACGTGAACCCCGTAAAGGTGCGTGGCCCCACGGGGCTATACGCTCGCGCAGCGGAACTGGCCTGTCCTCCATAGCCTCGGCGACGGAGGGAGCCGCCATCCCGCGTTGCCTGCAGCGATTTGTTAGGCCACGATTTAGTCATAAAATAATAGCGAATCAGTGAAGCGACCCGGTCATCCAGCCGATGAACACCAAAACAAGCAATAAGACGACAATTATAAGAGGAATAATCGCCGAATATATGGCTCCCCACATGACGCTCGGCTTATCAAGCTCAATTCCTTTCTTATTCTCGACCGCCGCAACGATGTTCAATGCCACAAAACGATACAAAACTAAAAAGGTCAGAATAGCTACGACCGGCGAAAATGCGAGTATCCAGAAATGACCGGGAGAAATCCAGAACGCCAATTCCCCGCCGCCCTTCATTCCAACTATCCCGCTCACAATCACAGAAACCAAGAATAGCCGATTGCCAAGGCTGCCATAATTTCTTGAGGTGTTAACGACCAAGAAAACAACGATGAGGAGAAGCGTCAGAGCTATTGCTAAGTTTGTCAGTGTCGGCATAGCGTAAGTGGCCTAGACAGTATGGCTCGTCATGAGACGAGAACAGGTGTCTGCTCTCCGGGAACGGGGATTGCGCCACGACCGAAGCCGCGGTGCCGAGCCCCAATGTTTGGTAGCAAACTCAAACAAAGAAAGGAAAACAGACACCATGAAAAGTTACATACTCCGCTC
>Ga0208321_1000089_pt1 | contig 109435 bp, 109 predicted proteins | sample June2015DPH_4_15_FD_184692 | JGI IMG/M metagenome (GOLD analysis project Ga0208321, IMG submission 184692) | Peatland microbial communities from SPRUCE experiment site at the Marcell Experimental Forest, Minnesota, USA - June2015DPH_4_150... | ecosystem: Environmental > Terrestrial > Soil >... | reverse complement strand
CAAATGATCACAGATCCCGACCAAGAGCGAGCACGCGCGGTGTTTCATCGGAGGGTTGGTGGGGAAGATGTCGGCCGGATTGAATACACCGGACTGCGGAAGGACGGCAGCACGTTCCCTATTGTCATCCGTGCTGTACTAATGAGGCGAGACGGTGCAGTCATCGGGGTACGTGGTGTCATACTTGATGTCACCGAGCGAAAGCGGGCAGAAGAGAAAGTAAAAGAACGAACTCACACGATCGAGACACTCAACCGTATCATGACTGAGGGAAACAAAGCCACTGATGTGCAGTCATTTGCTAAAACCGTGACAGATTTGGCCCTCGAACTACTGCACTTCGATGTCGGAACGATCCATCTAATCGACTATGACGCTCGCTGTGCGAACCTGTGCTACGTCACCGGCCTTCCCGATATCGCTGTTGAGGCTATTAAATGCATTCCCCTTGACAAAGCGCTTTACGCTCGTGTTCTGGTTGAGGGGAGACTTCTTTTTGTCGACGGTCACGAGGCGTCGCGCGTGCCTCATGCCGCTGAACTGGGACTCAAGTCTCTCGCTGTGGTGCCGCTGTATCGCTATGATAAGCGTATAGGGGTGCTCACCGTTGGGAGTTTTAAACGCCATACCTCCTCTCAAGCCGAGCAAGAGCTGCTTATCGCCATCGGTAACGAGGCAGGGGTGGTAATCGCTAAGCTACAGGCAGATGAGTTGATCAGGACAACGCTCAAGGAGCGGGAGACCCTCCTCAAGGAGATTCACCACCGCGTTAAGAACAACATGCAGGTTATATCGAGCCTGCTCAGCCTGCAAGCGGCTCAGGCTACTGAGCCAGAAACGATCGACATGTTCAGCGAGAGCCAGAGGCGGATCAGATCGATGGCGCTCATTCACGAGAAGCTGTACCGCTCGGGCTCGTTAGCAGAGATCGACTTCGGTGATTACGTCGAGAGCTTGGTTGGCGAGCTCCTGCGGATGTACAACGTCCCTCTAGGAGCAATCACGATCGCTGTTGACATTGAGAACGTCCAGCTCGGCGTGGACGCCGCCATCCCGTGTGCGCTCATCATCAACGAACTCGTGTCAAACTCGTTAAAGTATGCGTTTCCGGACGGAAGGACGGGTGGCGTTACCGTCGCACTGCAGCATGCGAACGAGGCGTATACGTTGACCGTTGCGGATGACGGCGTGGGATTCCCAGCTGATGTGGACTTTCGGGCGACCGACTCGCTGGGCATGCAGCTCGTTGTCACGTTGGTCAATCAGCTCGAGGGTACCATCGACTTGAGCAGAGAGAACGGAACGGCTTTTGTCATTTCATTTCACGTTGACTAGTGCGTCAAAAACGGCGTGGAATCCTTCCAGAACTGCACATCGTAGACGTGCTCAGGAAAACCTCCGTAATGTGATTGATAAATGCTCATCTTTTGAAATCGCCTTCGCCGGGATTAGAGAGCGCCACTACCACCATAACGATGCCGCTTATCCTTTCACCGGCGGCCATCGGGGGTACTTTATTCTTGTGTGCGCAGTGTCCCTGCTCGTCTCTTGTCTATTGGCCAGGAGAACCACCGCCGTCAAACCGTCAGAGAACGTGCACAGCTTGTAGATAAAGAGATTGAAATGATACCGCAGTCTCAAGATGGAGCCGAGCGGCAATTACGGTCACGCCTTATGAAGTGCTCTGTCGCACCACCGTGCCGTGAAAACTAAACCAGTATTTCAACGAGCTTTACGGCATCCCGGACAAACGCCGGACACCGTGCCATCACGACCTTGTTCTTCTTCACCTCAGCAACCTGTTGCGGGTCTGACAGGTTATATCCGAGCAGTCCCGTGCAGTCTACCGAGCCATTGCGCTTTTTAAATTCCCTGAGAAATTCGCGGACTACCGCATAGGTTTTTTCTTTTGCCACGATGTCATCTGCCCTTATCCTCCCGTATCGCAGCCCGATCACCATAATCGCACCGGAGACCGCCCCGCAGGTATCATCCGTGTAGGCGATCCCGGCACCAAATCCCTGCGAGATCCGAAGTGCCATGTCCCTATCGAGCCCGAAGTCCTGTGCAAAGACCGAAAGCAAAGCCTGTGAACAGGTGAAACCCTGCTGAAAAAGAGCGACCGCATCTTCTGCTTTTGCCATATCCAGCAATCACGCGGGAACGGTAATAATCTTAGTGCTCCATAGTGTCAAAATAAAAAATTAGGCCGTTGAATGCTTCAGATTGAGTGAGGGGGGCTTTTTTCCACAAACGTCTTGAAATCCGTCTCTTAAAATTTCCCTTGCACTTTCCAGATTTGCTTGTCGGCGTTTGGCATAGTGCACTTCCGCAGTCCCCTCCGCTAGCGATTATCCTTACAAACGTGGCCTGTGTTATTACGCGCAACGACTTCGACGCAATCGTTGTTCATAATCTGAAGCAGGGCGTCCATCCTTGATTATCCCAAGCGGAGAGAGCGATGAAAATGATCAAGTGCCGCAGGCCACCGCCGAAGCCACAATCGCACGGGATCCAACGCGCTAGCTTGAACTAAGCAAGAAACCCCGATGCCAAGCGCCCACAGGACGATGGGAAGGCAACCAACCGTTCCATGCCGCCGAAGCCCAGGCCGTGCATGTGCTTGCGGGTGAGCGACATCAAGGCGGCAAGTGAGACGATGCCGAGCGCCGCTGAGTAGTACGCGAGTGGGACGCCCTCGTGGGAAACGGCGGAGATCGCTGACAGTGCCCCGAACAGGAATGCGACGAGCGCACAGCGGAGGTGGAGTCTTCCGGTCGTCTCGGGGAATACCCCCACTCCTACGGCGTCGATACCGGCGAGCACGATGCAGAGCGTTTGCACGACGCCAAAAAAGCCCCGGCCGATGAGTGCTCCGCACACGATCGCGGTGCCGAAGACGATAATTGACGCGTTAAAAAGGCGCGCGGTGCGTCAGACATCTAAGTCGCTTATAGCATTCTTACCGACGTTGTACCCGGGGTAACGCGCCTCTGCGATAACCATCGCGATGACGAACTGCGCTGCGCCGAGGAAGAAAAGGGAGCCAACGAGGGGCTGATTCGCCGTTAACATCGCGCCGCCTCCAGCGGTGAGGTGGCTCAATAATGCCGTTTCGCCCTATTTATAGCTTTTGAGCGTTGCGGGCGATCATCGAGACTTCGCCCGTCACTCGTTTGCGTATATCGCCGTTATGGTGTGATTTTGAGCCTCGTAGGAATCTTCTCTGCGCTGAAGCGGGCGCCAGACGTTGAGCTTTCGGAGCAAGCAGGGCCGCAACTTCCAGCACGACAAGATGAGAAACTCGCACAGCTTCTTCCTTCGCTGAATCGTGGTTGCAGAACGAAAGGGAATTCCACCATCTCAGTCGCAGTAGCTCGCTCATTGTCTCCAAAACATGTGGCTAGAAGCGACGGCGCTCGGCCTCGGTTTCCAACTCGTGTCAGTCACCGCACAACTGGGCAATAGCAAAGAATTCTGTAGCACTATTGGCATTCCTCCAGGAGAATTCGAACTAAATGGCTGCGCTATAGGGCACCCGAAAGACGTGCCTTCGCCCCGTTCACTGCCATGAGTCGACGATATCACAACGTGGATTGAGTAGTGCCTGCACGCTTTCAGAAAAGGCGGGCACGTTCGAAAGGCCGCTATTCGCTATCCCTCAGTGTAGTTGCGGGTTTAGGTGTAGTTTTGTTGGTGCTGTCACAAAGGGTGCGTGACTCGCCGAGAGCTGCGATTACTTCCTAGGATTGTCCACTTTACTTTCTGCGTGCTCATGCAAAGCTTAACTCTAAGTTGAACGAAACAATCTCTTGCCATGAAACAAGCGTTTGACGGCGTGGTGTACGACACCGATACTGCCGTCCTTCTTGCGCGAAACGAGCACCAGTTCTGCATTGAAGCGCTGAAAACAGGGCGCAACAACGTCGACCTTTTGCGCACCGCTGATGGACGCTATTTCAAGTACGAAAAAACGGTCTCGTTTTTCGGTGACGATGACGAAAGCGACCCGGAACTCACGCCGCTAAGCGCAGAGGAGGCGGTGATGTTGTACAACAAACTCACTGACCGAAGGCTCGCATTCGAAGATGCCTTTCCCGACATCGAGTACGATGAAGCATGAGCCGAGATCTCGGGCAGAGCATCGGTGGTGCGACTGCAGCCTTTCAACGCCATCCGACCTTCAAGAGAGACGCGCACACTCCTACGGCTTGTATCTTCGGCAACACCCGAGAGCGAACAGCCATCGCTGTCCCGGGCATTTCGCGAGCATGGAGCCCCGAAGCTGCTGCGGGCTGTAAAAGCGCTCATCGATCTGCTCATCGATCTCCTCTTCAGTATCGTATCGGATGCCGTAGAGACGGTCATCGTCGCGCAGTTCAAGCCCGTCAAATCGCTGCTGGAGATGGGGGATAACGACCTCGTCGCGCCACTCAGCAGCTCGATTGTCACCATTGCCGTTCCCGTTGCCGTTCCCGTTGCCGTTGCCGTTGCCGTTTTCAGCGCGCCACTGCTCGTATCGTGTTCCGTCAACTTCCCAGCACGTTGCGTCAATGACGCACCGTTGCACAAAGAGCGGAATCTCGTCGTTTTCTATGCGCCTGTTTATACGCAGCGCGGAGGCTGCACCCGCGTACAGGGGTTCGTCGGTTTTTGAGCAGTCAACATTTGTCGCCATAACATTCACCTCTGATCGTGCGTGCGCACAAAAATGCTATAAGGCCGCGTGAGGCAGGAATTGCGTTTAAACGCGTGACACAGCGTTTGTGTCACAGCTTGGCGGGGGTGGGTTTAGTAAACGCACAACGACGAGGCGAACCTCGTTTGCGCAAACACTTCTTACAAAGGAAACCAAGAGCCGACTGCACTTCAACTCGGCTTTCGAAATTTCGCGCTGTACCGTGACAGCAGACGTAGGGTCGGAATGCACGCAAAAAAAGGCAGCTAATATAATTCTACTAGTCAACTCTTCTTACACAAGACAAGGAAGCTATGGGTAGCCGCTATGCGCAGTAACGGCGCGCGGCGAGACTACTAGCTGTTGTCTCAAAAAACAAAAAAAGTGACGCCCAACGCCTTGCGTTGAACGTCAGAACTCTACGATTTAGGCGATTAACGTATGCTTTGCTGTCACTCAAGTTCAAGCTTAATGCCGCCAATTCTAGGCGCCAACCAGTTGTAAATCAGTGCTATAATTGCTGTTATGATGTAGCCGCCAATAAAGCCGCCAATAACGCCTCCGATAATGGCGCTAGCCGCACCGACCGCTCCTGCAAGACCTCCGTAAGTGGAGAGCCCAACTCCGATGCCAATAGCTGCTATGATCCCAAAAATGAGCCCTAAAACGGCTTCGATTGCGGCACCCATCAAGGCGACCGCCCCAACCGGAATCTTTGTGATCGTTTTTATGTCTCCCATTTTATCACCTCCCGTTGTGTCTATTCGTTCTACGTTAAGAAGTAGCGCTATATATCGATTTAGATTTAATGCGCGTTTTATCGGAATCTAAGTCTATTTTCCGGCAAACTCAGCGAAACAGCTACGAGCCGACTCCAAAATTTGTTCTTGTCGCAGCAGCGGTGATGTCCAGGGATCTTGGTCGAGCGCAACGCTAGACAATTCTTGACAGACATGCGACTTCTTGACGTCTTCTGACGAGTGCCGCAACCGAAATAAACAGAAAGAAATCGGAAGGCGTTTAAGGGGGCGGCATCTACAAATAAAACAGCATTTCGCGTCGGGCGCACACCCAAAGTCCACGGGCGACGCAAACGACGTAAAACCTTTAGGTTCACAAACGAGGACGGAACACGGGCCCGTTAGCCGTAAGAGAAGACGGTTTTTCGAGGCAGGCCATTTCACGGGCCCGGCTCCCTTTAATCTCAACATGATCAAGCTCTACACGATCGTATTTAACGTTTTCGCTCGCATTTTGCGCTTTTTTTTAAAATCTGGACTCGAAATAAAGGTATTCAAGCCTGCCAAGATTTTTATTTTTGTAAACGAAAGACGCTGTGCGCATGTTCGCAAGGCGATCTTAGGCTCGCCAACGCTCCATTAGAAACGATTTGCTTCGCACGCCAGACAACCGCTTTAAGTAGTTTCGAGCTTAGTTGCGACTGTATCTTCGGAGTCACACCTCTACCCCTACGAAAAAAAGCGCGCTACGGGCTCCGTTAAAACGGGAAGCGTTGTACTCACTATCAGACAAACAAACGTGGGGTGGTGTTTTTTGATTTCGTTATCCAAGCATTCAGATGCGTTATCCCGTTTCGCTATGTGCCATAACGTGCAGGGGAAACAGCGGAGACTATTGAGTGGAAAAACTGGCCCAACGTGTGATATGCTCGGGTGTTACTGATTCATACTACGGTGTGACTTAAGCAAGCGACAATATACAGTCCTCCTAAATTTGCCATCCCGCGTTGAATTGTAACGCACGCAGCGCTTTTCCCTGCTTGACTGCTCTGACGAAGTCCCGAGCGACCAATTTGGTGTGCAGCGGTTTAAAAACGAAAAGCACAAACAGCCCGCCTAGCATAAGCGCTGCAAAAACAACGTCTTCAAGCACTGGTTTGAGTTGTTATCACTATCAGCTTTCGAGTCATCGGTCGCGCGGACATACAGCCACCCAGTTCTTGCAGCTTTCCGTCTGTTTGAACTTTTCAAAAAAGCCGATAGGAACTTCTTTTTGCTGCGCCTCTACGCTGAACGCAGCTTCTTGTTGACGACAAATAGATAGACGCTTATCGCACACGCTATCGCTGCGCCTGTCGCAATTGCAGCAGAAACGCCGATAACCGCACTCAAAACGCCGAAGGGAAAACCGCCAAGCGGTCGTATTCCCATGATCACGAGCGTGTTAATGCTCATCACAAGGCCTACCATGTTGCGTGGCGCGTTCAGCAGGAGGAGCGTGATTGATAGGGCTGATGACACGGCTTGCGCTGCACCTCGTCAACGCTGTCTCGCAAAAATCACTTCACCAATCTGTCTCCTCGCCTCGTCGAGGATGTTCTCGATCTGTTGTGTCTTCTCGTCATCGAGATACGAGTAATTGGTAAAGATCGTGCGCGCGATTTCCCCGATGCGCCTACCGACGCCAGGAAGCGAGCTCCACCGTGGCTGAGCCGCCCTCGTACTCAATCGCTCAACCATTTCGCGGTGTTTCTCCAAGAAGTATCGCCCATCTTCAGTGATAGCGTAAATCTTCTTGTGGTCTTCCTCATTCATAGTCACGCAACCCTGATCCTCAAGCATCTGCAGCGTCGGATAGATCACACCTGCGCTCGGGGCGTGGCCACTCTTTTCCTCAATGGCTCTGATAATGCCGTAACCGTGGAGTGGTTGGTTTTGGAGCGTCATGAGCACGAAAAACTTGATGTTGCCGCGCTCCATTTTGAGGGGCCCGAATTGCGCCATGCCTAGAAACTGATCGTGCGCCCATTCTTTCCATATTCGTCTCGGCACTGGAAACCTCGCCTTGTTACAATATATCTGAAGCTATGCTTTTTGATATATAAGAGTTTAGGGACGGTGCAAAACCACCGCGCGGCAGCCTCGGCGGTGGCAAACAGTCAAATGCCACGAACGGCATAAAGAGTCCACTGAGAGCTACCTATGCACATTCATGCATTTGCTGCGCTAGAGCCCGGAGCGGCGCTACACCCTTTTGATTATGAGCTTGGAGCACCAGGTCCTCATGACGTCGACATCGAAGTGACTCACTGTGGGGTCTGCCACAGCGACGTCCACCTGATCGACAATGACTGGAGCATCTCGCGCTATCCACTCGTGCCGGGACACGAGATCGTCGGCACAGTGGCAGCAACTGGCACAGAGGTTGAGCAGCTCAGCATAGGCCAACGAGTCGGTGTCGGATGGCAATCGGGCAGCTGCTTGCGCTGTGAGTGGTGTCTGAACGGCTACGAGAACCTGTGCCGAAACAAGGTGCTCACATGTGTTAAGAGGCACGGCGGGTTCGCTGATTTCGTTCGCACCGACAGCCGTTTTGCCTTCGCGATTCCAGATTCAATCGATTCGGCGGGTGCGGCACCGCTTCTGTGCGCGGGGGTGACCGTGTATTCGCCAATGCGGCGCTTTGGCCTGCGCCCGCATCATCGCGTAGGCATCGTCGGCATCGGCGGACTCGGGCATCTCGCTTTGCAATTTGCGCACGCCATGGGATGCGAAGTGACCGCTTTTTCAACGAACCCTGAAAAGAAAGACGACGCATATACTTTTGGTGCGGATCACTTTGTAGACAGCCGCGACGCGAAGGAAATGCAAGCGACTGCGCGGACACTCGACTACATAATATCGACGGCCACCGTTGCGCTCCCGTGGTCCGCGTATATGGAGGCGCTGCGACCCAACGGAGAGTTGACAATCGTCAGTCGATTGAGCTCTCACGGCGACAAAGGCAGCATAGGCGTCCTCGCACCTATTCTCGTTGCCGGTCAGAAATCGATCAGCGGAAGCGTAACAGGAGGCAGGGACGTGATGCGAGAGATGCTCGCATTCGCCGCGCGTCATCACATTGCGGCAAGAGCCGAGGTGTTCTCCTGCGAGGACTTGAACGGGGCTGTGCAGCGAGTCCGCAACAACGAAGCACGCTATCGAGTCGTGCTGCAAACGTAACCACGCTTCGCGCGCGTGGAGACTGATGGTACCGAGGGCGAAACATGAGACTTGACCATACGGCCGCATTGGTAATGTCGTGGGCGGCCCCTCTGTACAAAGACGGGCCGAGCGCGGCATTTGTGGGTCAGCTCGACCTCTCGGACGGGGAGGAACTGCTGGCGCGTTGTCACGACATATGCCCGTGGTACGGCGAAGTAATTCGCAACCGGAAGCACTTTGTAAAATGTCTGATCGAAGATGAGCTGACGTCTCGAACTGTGCCTTGTCAAGTTGTGATACCCGCTGCTGGAAGCTCCCCGCTTGCGCTCGAACTACTACTCAATCAGCGCCTCCGCGTCAAGAGAGTCATTGAAGTCGATATCGCGGGCATGGCCGAGAAGCGTCAGCTGTATTCCGAGGTGGCGCCCGATTTAGCTGGTCGCATTGCCTGTATCACCGCAGACATCACCGCGGGAGAGTTCTCAATCGAAATGCTCAAAGCAGAAGGCGAATACGAGTCCAATTCGCCCACTATCGTGCTCTTTGAGGGTATAAGCTACTACATAAAAGAAGAGTTCCTCCGTCGCGCCATAGGTTTGTTTCAATCTGAGCGGCAGCAGAATCTAGTCATCGTCGAGTACCTGCTTCCCTGCTCCTTCATTAAAAAGGCGACGCAACCGATACCTTCAAAGATCTTCCGAACCATCGGAGACTACGCGGGCCTGTCGAACATTCGATGTTACAATCCTGATGAGGTGGAGCAATTCTTTGACAGCGTGCGCAGTTCTGAAGTACGGCACTTTTTTTGACCGACATGGAGCGTTTGCGAAAAGGGAAACCACAGCGATTTGTAGAAGAGAGCGATGGATGGGTGGCGTGCTCTGTTGGAACAGTGTAACTAACTGAAAAGTAAAGACGGTGGGACGGTCTATGAATTACCAGTGGGACGCAGCAGACTACGAAAAAAACTCGTGCCCGCAGCAGCAGTGGGCGCGCGACGTTATTCGAACCCTGAAACTTACGGGTAACGAACGAATATTGGACATCGGCTGCGGGGATGGAAAGGTCACCGCTGAGCTTACAGCACTCGTTCCAGAGGGTTCGGTCCTCGGTATCGACTCGTCTGAAAGCATGGTTGAGTTTGCCCACCAGCGGTTCCCGCCAGGGCATTTCCCTAACCTGCAGTTTCGGTGGGGTGATGCGACCCACCTCGGTTATCGCCGCGAGTTCGACCTCGTCGTGTCGTTTGCGAGCTTGCACTGGGTAAGCGATCACCTCGCCGTACTCAGCGGAATCAAGCGGGGCCTCACGGCGGGCGGGTGCGCGGTGCTTCAGTTCGGCGGAAAAGGCAATGCTGCGTTGATTTCGGATGTCGCAAACGAGATCGCTACTCACCGACGCTGGAACGGCTATTTTGTTGGCTTCGCCTACCCGTGGTTCTTCTACAGTGTCGAAGAGTACAGTGGGTTTTTAAAGCACGTTGGCCTCTCCGCAAAACGCGTTCAGCTGATACCAAAGGATATGGTGCACGACGGGAAAGAAGGGCTTATGGGCTGGTTGCGCACGGTCTTCCTTCCCTACACAGCACGTCTTCCTGAAGCGTTGCGCGAGGATTTTGTCGGAGAGATGGCCAGTGCGTACCTCGAGAGGCATCCGCCGGATGAAAACGGAGGCGTCCACGTGCAAATGGTCCGGCTGGAAGTGGAAGCAACGCTTTGATCTGGCATATCGGGACGAAACAGCCGAAACAGCTGCGACAGAAACGAACGGACGCGTGTCTGTTGCAGCGAGCAGCGCTCCAGCAGCAGTACCATCATCGTTTCACTTTCTTTAGAACCTCGGCGCGCTCGTGTTTGTTGCAGCGCGGACATTTGAGGTACTTCCACGCACCTTCTTTGCCTACGCCTTGGGGACTAACGAAATTCGTCACAGGTGATATCTCGAATTGCTCTCCACACTGTGTACACCGATACGCGTACGTTTTCGTGTGCCAGCGGACCAGAAACGTGAGCACCACACCGACGAGGATGAACCACAGGATCGCCCCTATAATTCGGTTGATGGCAAAAAGAAAAATTGCAGCTGTTACGATAAGCAGCATGCCACAGGCAAAATAAAGCGCAGTTCGCTCCCATTCGGGCCCTTTTACTTCCTCATATGACATTTGTGCTCGCCACGCGCGTTAGCGGTTTGACGCCACGAATCCGGCGCCTATCATTTGACTAAACAATAGCGCCGTATCTACTGTGGCGCAGAAGCATAATATTACATTTGTCCTCCCGCCAAGTGCTGCGTCGCGCCCAAAGCAGTTGGCTTTGCGTGTCTGTCCCTCGATGCCATCGGTGCCGCAATTCTAACTCATATGAAGGCGGTACGCCTGGCTCACTGCGTAGATCGTCAAGATTGAGCGCTATTTCGGTTCCTATATATAGGGAGAAGCTAATTCTTTGGCTATGCGGACAAGAACGATCGCCGCCATCATAGGCGTCGTTATTATCGTTATTGCTGTTGCAGGTGCCGCTTTTTTTTTAACCCTCCAAGCTCCTCAAGTCCAAGGAGTGTCAGTGCGCTCAATCGATAACGTGTCACGTTCGGGTTTCAACCTAACGTTTGTGATCAAGCTGTACAACCCGAACATCGTTGGCGTGAAAGTCAATTCCGTGAATTACAACCTCGTACTCGTCGAGGGAAACCAAGTCTTGAGCACAGGCACAATTGATGGGATCCAAATTCCGGCGCAAGGGAGCGTCGAAATCCCGATACAATCAACCATAAACTTCGGACCTGCCATCAGCGCGGCGTTCCAAACTATCTTTACGAAAAGTGTGATGATGAACCTCAACGGAGTCGTCGCAGCGCATCCGCTTTTCATAGATGTCAACGTCTCCTTCAACCAGACGTTCGACGCGTACCCGTACATTAGCAACACGGTCAGCAAAGCCGTTTGAACTGGCTTGCAAGCAGCACACCAGCCTTTTTTGGGGACAGAGGGACGCAATAGGAGGTTGCGTTGGAGAGCTACGTTATAGTCGAAGCACCGTTTCATCACGCGAAAAATCGCTAGGCTTGCATAACGTCTCCTCGTGCCACGTCTGTTACGTGTTTGCGGCGGATACCCGAGTGGTCGAGGGTCGCTCGTTAAAAAAACTGAAGACGCTGCGAGCGGTTGTCTTATCAACGGCAGGTACGGATTGGATCTCTTCCACACTCGCCTTTTTGAGCTGAGCCACAGATCCAAAACGTTTGAGGAGCTCGACTTTTCGTCGTTTGCCGACGCCCGGGATTTGATCGAGCGTGCTCTCTAAGAGCTTCCGCGAACGGAAGTTGCGGTGTCTCCTGATGGCCGTTCTGTGCGCCTCGTCACGAATGCGCATCAGCACATTGAGTGCAATCTGCGGCACCGCGACGGGCGCTGACCGACCAGGCACGTAAACGAGCTCTTCACGCTTTGCAAGGCCGGCAAGAGGGATCCTTAAGCCGAGCATCGTGAGGGCATCCCTGACGGCGCGCACCTGCCCCTTTCCGCCGTCAACCACGATGAGATCCGCGCGGCCCTCACGATCTCGGTAGCGCCTGCCGACAATCTCCTTGAGCATCGCATAATCGTCAATCGTAGCGACGCTTCTGATCTTGTAGGAGCGATACTCGCTAAACTGCGGTGCGCCGTCGATGAATACCGCCATCGCGCCCATGGCCTCGGCACCGGCGAGGTTCGACACGTCAAACGCCTCGATGCGGTAGGGGTACGAACGCAGTCGGAGGGCGTCTTTGAGCACGTACAACGCGTCGGCAGCGGTTGGCTTTTTAAGCATCGATTCGGCGTTCTTGTGAGCGAGCGCGACGAGCTTTGTCTTCAGTCCGGCGCGGGGAACGCTCACTTGCACGCGACTTCCTCTGATCTCAGTGAGGAGATTCTCAATGGCGTCCGCCTCCTCAATCGCATGCTCGAGAAGAATCCCCTTCGGAACGTAGGGACCCTCGAGGTGGAAGTAATGTTGTTTGACAAACGCGGTCATCAGTTCAGTCGGCTCAACGCCTTCAGTTCCCCGAAGCGCGTACGATTGCTGCCCTGTGACCCTCCCCCCGCGCACCATGAGTATGAGCGCGCATACCTGCGGACCTCTGCGGGCGATGGCGATGACGTCTTCGTCGCCGCGTCGCGGCTCCACGTACTGCTGCTCTCGGACGCTCTCGAGTGCGGCAATTCGATCGCGTAGCGTCGCTGCACGCTCGAAATCCATATCTGTCGCCGCGTCGCGCATTTCGCGCTTCAGCTCGTTGACAATGTCGTCTTGGCGCCCTTCGAGAAACCGCTGCACGCCCGTTACGAGCTGGGCATACGTGTCAGGATCCGTTTTCCCCGCACACGGGCCCGCACACAGCTTGAGCTGATAGTTGAGGCACGGCCTGAGGACGCGCCGCAGGTCTTTGCTGCAACTGCGCAACGGGAACGCCTTACGCAGCACCTTCACGCTTTGGCGTGTGGCTTGTGCGCTTGTGTACGGGCCGAAATACGCTGACCCGTCATTTCGCACGGCACGCGTCACGGTGATGCTCGGGTACGCGTCGCTCGTGATCCGGATGTACGGGAAGCTGCCGTCGTCGGTGAGCCGCACGTTATATCGCGGCTTGTGAAGCTTGATGAGGTTGGACTCAAGGATGAGCGCCTCTTTTTCAGTGTTGGTGACGATCCACTCGATGTCGTCAACCCGCTCGACGAGTGCCATCGTTCGCGGCGCCACTGGCGTGGTATGAAAATAGGTTCTGATTCGGTTCTTTAGGGAGATGGCCTTCCCGATGTAGATGATCTTCCCGCCGGTGTCCTTCATCAGGTAGACGCCGGGACTGCTTGGCAGGTTTTCCAAGCGTTCGGTGACTGAAGATGATGGCATCGCTCTTAGTATCCGTTTAACACTCGTTTCAGGAACTCGCCCGTGTACGTGCCCGACCGGGCGATCATCTCGGGCGTTCCCTGCGCGATGACGTACCCCCCTTCGTCGCCTCCCTCGGGGCCCAGATCGATGATGTAATCGGCCGTCTTGATTACGTCGAGGTTGTGTTCGATGACGAGCACCGAATTCCCCGCGTCGGTGAGCCTGCCGAGGACCGCGAGCAGTTTCTTGATGTCGTCAAAGTGCAGCCCCGTCGTTGGCTCGTCGAGGATGTAGAACGTCTTTCCCGTGCTCCGCCGACTGAGTTCCGTGGCCAGCTTGACGCGTTGTGCCTCCCCACCAGAGAGCGTCGTCGCGGGCTGCCCGAGCTTGATGTAGCCTAGGCCAACGTCGAACAGCGTCTGGAGTTTTTGCTTGATGCGCGGGATGTTCTCAAAGAAGTGCACGCCCTCTTCTACGGTCATATCGAGCACTTCAGCGATGTTCTTGCCCTTGTAACGGATTTCGAGCGTTTCGCGGTTGTAGCGCTTCCCCTCGCAGACCTCACAGGGAACGTAAACGTCGGGCAAAAAGTGCATCTCGATCTTTATGATTCCGTCACCCCTACACGCCTCACAGCGGCCGCCTTTCACGTTGAAGCTAAACCGGCCCGGGCGATAGCCTCGGACCTTGGCGTCGGGAAGCTGGGCGAAGAGGGCCCGGATGAAGTCGAACACCCCGGTGTACGTGGCGGGATTTGAGCGCGGCGTCCTCCCGATGGGCGACTGATCGATCGTAATCACCTTGTCGATGTGTTGGATGCCTAAAACGTCGTCGTGATCGCCGGGCTTTCCGTACGCGCGGTGCAGCTGTTGGGCGAGTTTGCGATGGAGAATGTCGTTGATAAGAGTGCTTTTTCCTGAACCGGAGACTCCCGTGACACAGGTAAAGATCCCTAGCGGGATCTCCACGTCGATGTTCTTGAGGTTGTTATGACGCGCGCCGATAATGCGCAGAGCGTTGCCGTTCGCGGTACGCCGTCGTTGTGGCACCTCGATCCGTTTTACCCTGTTGAGGTACTGGCCCGTGATGGACTCAGGATCGCTCACGATGTCGCTCGGCGTCCCTGTTGCCACGATCGCTCCTCCGTGCTCTCCGGCGCCGGGCCCCATGTCGATAACGTAGTCTGCCGTGCGAATCATCTCCTCGTCGTGCTCAACCACGATGAGCGTGTTTCCGAGGTCCCGAAGGCTCTTCAACGTTCCGATGAGCCGTAAGTTGTCGCGTTGGTGGAGGCCGATGCTCGGCTCGTCAAGGATATAAAGGACGCCGACGAGACCGGAACCGATTTGCGTCGCAAGCCGTATGCGCTGAGCCTCGCCCCCCGAAAGCGTCTCGCTCGCTCGATCGAGCGTCAGGTAGTTTAGGCCGACGTTTTGCAGGAAGTTGAGTCGCTTCTTGACCTCTTTGATGACTTCCGCTGCAATGGTCATTTTCCCGTTCGTGAGACGCAAGTTATCAAAGAATGCGTAGGCGGCGTCGACTGAAAAGGCCGACACGTCGGCTATCGAGCGATCGCTGACCGTAACAGCGAGGGCTTTCGGCTGGAGGCGTTTGCCGCTACAGGCATCGCACGCGCGCAGCCGCATGTACTTCTCAATCTCTTCTCTGATGTACTCAGAGTCAGTTTCGCGATAGCGACGCGACAAGTTCTTTATCACACCCTCAAACGGTCTGAGAGAGCGCAAGTGGCCGTGTCTGCCGACGTATTCAAACAGCATCTTCTGGCTCCCCGAGCCGTACAGGATGAGGTGTTTCTGTTCGTCGGAGAGCTCTTCATAAGGCGTTTCAGGGTCGAACTGGAACTGTTTTGCGGCGCTTAAGAGGTACTGCGGGTAATAGTCACTCGTCGGCTTTCCCCAAGGCGCTATCGCGCGCCGTACGGGGAGGGACTTGTCGGGCACGACGAGATCTTCGTCGAGCGTCTTTTCAAACCCGAGCCCGTGGCAGGCCGGACACGCTCCGTGCGGGCTATTAAACGAGAACATGCGCGGCTCGATTTCTCCCATGTTAATGCCGCACTCAGGACACGCGAAGTGCTCACTAAAGAGGAGCTCCTGAGTGCCGGCAACGTCGACGATGACGACGCCGTCACCGAGCACGAGGGCGGTCTCAAGCGAATCGGCGAGGCGTTGCTGTTCTTCGTGAGTAATAATAAGCCGGTCAACCACGACCTCGATCGAATGCCGCTTGTTCTTGTCGAGATCGGTGGCTTCGTCGAGTTCGCGCACCTCGCCGTCGATGCGCGCCCGTGTGAACCCGTCGCTGAGCAGGAACTCCAGGATCTTCCGGTGCTCCCCTTTCTTATCCTTGACCACAGGGGCGAGTATCGTGATCCTCGTCTCGTTTGGCAGCCGTATCACCTGGTCGACGATCTCTTGCACGGTCTGCTGGGCGATCTCCTTGCCGCACTGGGGGCAGTGAGGGGTCCCCACGCGCGCGAACATAAGCCTCAGGTAGTCGAAGATCTCCGTGACCGTTCCCACGGTGGAACGGGGGTTCTTGCTCGTCGTTTTTTGGTCGATCGAGATCGCCGGGGACAGGCCGTCGATGTGCTCCACCTCTGGCTTCTTCATCTGACCGAGGAACTGACGGGCGTACGCCGACAGCGATTCCACGTACTTTCGCTGTCCTTCAGCATAGATCGTGTCAAATGCCAAAGAGGACTTGCCTGAACCACTGATTCCCGTTATGACGACAAACTTGTCGCGCGGGATCTCAACATCGATGTTCTTGAGGTTGTGCTCTTTTGCACCCTTTATACGAATGGATTCAGTCACGCTACGTCCCTTCTTCAAGCGATCGAATCATGTCACGAATGAGCGCTGCCCGCTCGAATTCCAATCCGCGCGCCGCTCGCTGCATCTCCGCCTGCAGTCCTGCGATCGTCTCTTCGAGCTCCTCTGGAGCGACGCTTAGAGCGGGTTCTTCTTCGGCTACCAGCTCCGGCCGGCGGCGCTCGACAAGCTCCTCGATCGGCTTGACCACGGTCTGCGGAGTGATTCCGTGGCGCTCGTTGTAAGCGAGCTGCAGCTCACGCCGACGATTGTTCTCCCCTATCGCGCGCTTCATAGAGTCGGTCGTGACGTCCGCGTACATGATAACACGACCGTTGACGTTTCGCGAGACACGGCCGATCGTCTGAATGAGCGATCGCTCCGAGCGCAAAAATCCCTCCTTGTCCGCATCGAGTATGGCCATGAGGGTGACCTCGGGCAGGTCGATGCCCTCCCGAAGGAGGTTGATGCCGACGAGAACGTCGAACGCGCCGCGTCGTAAGTCGTACAGGATGTCGACCCGATCGAGCGTGCTTATGTCGGAGTGGAGGTACTGCACCTTGATGCCAATCTCGCGAAGGTGCTCGGAAAGATCTTCAGCCATCCTCTTTGTCAATGTCGTCACCAGCACTCGCTCGCTTGATCGTTTTCGAAGTTCTGCGATGAGGTCGTCGACTTGATTCTCAGCAGGACGAACCTCCACCGCGGGGTCAACCAGCCCGGTAGGACGAATGATCTGCTCGACTACGTGCTCACACCGGGCCAACTCGTACGGTCCCGGGGTGGCTGACACGTAGATGACCTGATTGATTCGCTTCTCAAATTCGCTAAAGGTAAGGGGACGATTATCGTACGCCGAAGGGAGCCGAAACCCGTGCTCCACCAGGTTATACTTCCGGGAGCGGTCTCCGCCGTACATGCCGACAAGCTGGGGGATGGTGACGTGCGACTCGTCGATGACTAGGAGGTAGTCATCTGGGAAATAGTCGATGAGGGTCGTGGGCGCCTCCCCTGGAGAACGCCCGCTGAGGTGGCGGCTATAGTTCTCTATGCCGCTGCAATAGCCGACCTCGCGCAACATCTCAAGGTCGTATTTTGTGCGCTGCTCAAGTCGTTGGGCCTCGAGTAACTTATCCTGGCCCCGCAAGTACTCCAAACGCTCAGTGAGCTCACGCTTGATCGAATGAAGTGCCTCGTCGCGCCTTGCGCGGTTGGTGATGAAGTGCGTCGCCGGGTAGATCGGGAGAAAATCAAGCGCTGCCGTCTTTCTTCCGTTGACCGGATTAAACTCATACAGTCCCTCGATCTTATCGCCCCAAAGCGCGATGCGATACGCGGTGTTTCCATACGCGGGAAACACCTCGACGGTGTCGCCTCGCACGCGAAACTTTCCGCGGAAGAAGTCTACGTCATTACGCTCGTACTGCATGGAGGTGAGCTTGCGTAAGATCTCGCTTCGTTTAACGGTCTCGCTCACCTGTAAGGAGAGCACGGATTCCTGATAGTCATCAGGAGAGCCGATGCCGAATATGCACGAGACACTTGCCACGACAATGGTGTCACGCCGCGTGAGCAGCGACTTGGTAGCCGAATGTCGCAGTCGGTCAATCTCGTCGTTGATCTGCGATTCCTTTGCCACATAAACGTCGGTGTGCGGTATGTAGGCCTCCGGGCGATAGTAATCGTAGTAGCTCACGAAGTACTCAACCGCGTTCTGCGGGAAAAACTCCCTAAACTCCTTGTAGAGTTGGGCGGCCAACGTCTTGTTGTGCGCGATAACGAGTGTAGGCCTCTGTACATGCGCGATCACGTTCGCGACAGTGAACGTCTTTCCAGAGCCCGTGACCCCAAGGAGCGTCTGGTGTTTCTCGCCTCCGTTAATGCCGCTGACGAGCTCGGCGATTGCCTTAGGCTGATCTCCGGTCGGCTTGAACGAAGAACTTACGATGAACTTGGATTCAGACATTGTCGTACAGGATGTGAACCTAATTTAATATAAACTAAATTATTATTTAGAAGCAATATTAAGCGATAGGATAATACCACACGCTCTCGGTGCTATCATGTTTTTCCCGTCAACCGCATATAACCTTATCTTAAACGGATTGAAACTGCTTGCGCAGCTAAGGAAACCCTTATACGCAGTCACTACCATACATGTAGTAAGGAGAACGCACCATGTGTACCGTCGGCGGTCCGTTTGGAAATGAGGACATTAAACGACTTGAATCACAGCAATACGCCTGTAACGAATGCGGGTCAAAGTTCAAGGGCATCGGCAAGAACCCGATGTGTCCGTCATGCCAATCGGAAGACATAACAGAGCTTTAAGAGTAACACTTATCATCTGATCCTTGGTTAGCACTTTTTCTCATCGAGGACTTTGGATCATCAAGAGTGCGTAGCATGGAACAGCGCGTGCCGCTCGACGCCGGCGAGATCTTATTCGTACGCAGTGCCGATGGCGCGATCGGCGTCGTTAAGTCAGGATGCGCTCGGCAAATCTTCATAGAAACAGTAGATGATGAGATCGTCATGGCAGTGAGTGCCGAAGATCTTCTTGTCGCGTCGGGGTTTAGCAACGATAGCACCACCACGAAAGCAATTGTTTGTACGCTCTCACTCATCCGCGATGCTGGTTCGCCCCTCATCGTGCTCCCGAAAGACCATCCTGCATCATCACGGCTGAGAGTTGTTGCCTCTGTGGGAAAGCGCACGGTCTTGCGCTGCGATATTGAGAAGGGGACGCATCCAGAACAGGACGTCCTTTGTGGCCCTGCTGGACTGAGCGGACTCGAAATTGTTGCTGCCAAAGGGTCCGTAGTGCTTCGCGGCGGCGACTCGTTAACCGTTGAACGCAAGCCTTTTCGATAGTTTTGTGCAAACGGCGCTGGGGTTCGTTATGCAGCTCGAGTTAAGTGCACCCGTTGATTGTGTTGCTGATTTTACGTACAACTTTTACTGGCAGCATCGGGGTGCAAAGTTAGAGCCTGACGCACCGATTCCACATCAAGAGGGGAGCACGTACTCCTATCGCGACGTAGTTGACGCTTTAAAACGAAAAGAGGACGTCTATATTTGCGGAGACGTTGGTCACCGGCTTTGTTCAAGTTTCGGCGTTGATTTGCGTTTCTTTTCGGGCAGTGGAGGCAACATACCCGTGGGAAGCGTCATTGTTGACGGCAACGTTGACACCCGCATGGGAATCAGTATGGTCGCTGGAGCTGTGTACGTGGCTGGGGTCGCAAAGCAGCCGATCGGCAACGTCGTTGAGGTTGCGTCCGATCGAACGGGGTATAGGAAATATCGATCGATCACCGATGTCGCTTGCAACGGTCTCGGGGAAGACGCGCTTATCCCCCCTAACGTTCTTTCAAAAACACAACTTCAGCTGTTTGACGCGATCGTGCGCGATACAGTTGGCGCGCGGTGTAAGTGCGACGCGCGTATCTGCATTGCCGGAGACGTTGACCTCAGCACCGGCATTCTCATGAAGCGCGGGACGATCATCGTAACGGGCAACGCAGGTATGAACTCAGGCGCTCTTTTGAGTGGGGGCACAGTGATCATACGCGGAAATACAGACGCGTTTGCCGGAATCGATATGAAGTCGGGTGTACTTGTCGTGGGCGGCACACCTCAAGGCTACCTTGGGGCTAACAAGCGAGGGGGCACGATCTACGCGCGTGGCGCGAAGGCGTTGCCGCCTGCTAAAGCCTTCGCTGTTACAGGCGATGACATTGCGCTTTTAGCCAAGCATCTTGACGTCGGTCAGCTCCAAGCAATGATGTTTAAGAAGTTTGTGTAGATCAGCGAGATTCTAGACGTCGTGCCCTCCAACGACGTGCAGCTTCGATCTATTGCCAGCAGTGATTCCTCATCAGCTTGTCAGGCTTTGTCCGGCGACTTCGTCGCAATCGTTCCAAAGCAAGATTAAAGAATGAGTGAGGTAATAAGGACGACCATGGATCGCGAACAATACCTTGCAGCGATAACAAAGGCGGCGCCGCGCATGGGACGTTACTTGAACCCCGACAAAGACATTGTAAACGCTTTGGTTGATGGGATACTTACGAACAAGGAGCGCTACGGATACCACAACTGTCCGTGTCGTATGGCGGCAAACGACAAGGAATGGGACAAGGACATTATCTGCCCGTGCGCGTACTGTGACCCAGATGTTGCAGAGTTCGGCGCATGTTACTGTGGATTATACGTAAGCGAGGAATGCGCTAAGGGTGCAAAAAAAGTCCCTGAGCACATCCCCGAAAGGCGCCCCACTGACAAGTGGCAGCGCTATTGAGCGCGTCACAACGACAGCTGCGGGCGACGGACTGGTTTGTGCGTCGCGTAGAGCTATTGTTAGGCTTGCGGTTAGAGACGAGATCCCGCACTACGCTGAGTGAGTCACGCGTTTGTCAAAAAAAGACGACAGGCAAAGCGGTGACGCAGCGGAGTGTTCGTGCGCCGACGGCTAAATCAACTTGAGGATACCGAGTTTAGGTTCGTAGCACTTCCCTTCATCCATCAGCTCCTGCACGGCCTCTTCAACGTCTTCTTCTTCCAGACCATGTGCTTCCAAAGTCTCTATGAGGCGGTCGTAGGGAACGCCCGAACCGCCGTCGAGCTCGTTCATGGTGAGAAGCACACGTTCCTTATTTCTCGCAAGCGCGTCCGTTGCGGGCGAGGCCTCCTGCGCCTGGGTCACCTCACCCGTTCGCTCGTGCTCAGGCTCGTTTATTTGGATCGTCGAACCCTCAGTTATGCTACGCGCGGCCGGCCCCTCGTTTGCGGGTGTGAACCCGCGGGGTTCGACAACCGCATCGATGGCAGACGCGATGACCGGGGCCAAATCGACTATTACGTCCGATCCGTTATACGAGGGCCTCGCACTAATAACGCCGTCTGCGAGCAAGGGATTAACATCGCTATTGAGGAGCTTGGTGCGAAGCGCATCGCCTTCCAATCCTGCACTCAGCGCGATCTTGAGCGCGTCTAGCCTGTCAAGTGTGCGTTCTGCAGTAGTCAGAACCCAGTTGTTGCGGACGATTTCCGTTGTGGCGCTGACTTCGTTTGACCAGATTGATGCGTATGAGGTGTCGTCACGTGTATAGAGGCGTGCTCGTCCAAGGACAGCGACAAACTGAGGCACCTCAGCGTTAGCAAAAAATGCGGCCCCTTCGGACTGATATTTTCCCGAATAGACCGTGAAGCTCCCGGTCGGATCAGCGACGCGTGCGCGCCAAAGGCCCTCGTTCGCGCTAACGTTTTCCACTTCAGTGAGCACGCCAACCACAAACAAACGGCTGATTTTGGCGCCGGTAGGGGATATGACGTACGTAGGACCGTTGCCATCTTCTTCCTTCAGCTGAAGCGTGGACTTGTTGAACTCATAAGCGAATATGCGCCATGCCGGGTCACGCGCTAGTGCCATTGACCCTCCGGCCGCGTCTTGGTGCGTGCGATGCGAACTGATGCCCCCCAACTTTCCTTGCGGCGCATGTCACCAACGTCGTGAGTGTCTTGTGTGAAGCCATGTGCAAGTCACCGGTAGAGTCGATCTCGGTACAAGATGTTTGCGCGGATGATATATACCCATGTATTTTCATAAATAGGCTGTGCAAACCGTTGGCCAGGGCGGCCAGCGAGGTGTCCCAACGTGCGATTCACGATGATGCCGCCTATCGACCTTGAACGCACCATGACGATTCAGATTCCAGCTCTCGAGTGGACTCACAACTCAGAGGGCTATCTCAGACTCGTTGATGGTATCACGCAGCGAATCAGGCCCCACACCTTTCAAAGCCCGCTAACGTCAGACCTCGATATGGGGGGCGTGCAGCTTTGCGAGATGCAGTGGACGCCGCTGCTCAAGCTAAAAAGTCGTGATCCCTGCATACGTAAGCTGAGAGACTTCTTTTCAGGATTATATTTCATGAACGGGCAGGATCCCTTCAGGTGCCTCACGCTCACCGTACTCACCCAGAACAAAACCGCCGAGCGCGCTCGGGCGGCTTTCTATGGGCTGGTTAGGCGGTTCGGAACGATCACCCCCGAGACCTTAAGTGTGGCAAATCCACACGACATCGTGCCCGTCTTGTACCGATGTGGCCCACACCGCAAGGCAGGTTACCTTGTTTCCATCGCGCGAGAGCTCATGCGCCGGTGGAACGGCGACATGTCGTGGGTACACGACGCGCCAGATCGCGCGCGCGAGATGCTCATCTCTCTGCCCGGGGTCGGTCCAAAAACCGCCGATTGCGTCCTGCTCTACGCGGCAGGACACGACATCGTTCCCATAGACACGCACATCGAACGGGTTGCACGCAGACTCGGGTTCATCGAGCGCGGCGCATTGCGGCGTGGCCTCGCCATCAACGTCGAGGAGATTCGTGGAAGCGACAGGTCAAAGGATATCGCCAAAGAAGCGCTTGAAAAAGAGCTTTTTCATCCTGGTAGAAGTCACCTGCTTCTCATCCAGCACGGCTTTGAGTTTTGTCACGCGACCGCCCCTGAGTGCTTCGCCTGTCCGATTCGCCGAGAGTGCCCCTCGCTCGACAACCGTTACAAATCGACGGCACCCTAGCTCGAGGGAGTGCTTGAGGGAGTTATACGGATAGTATTACCGCTTACGATACCGTTTCGCTCAGAAAAACCTGAATTTACTTCAAGCGCGTATTTTATCGGTGCACTCGACGTATACAGCGCGCACGGATCGCCTGTGCACGGCGGGACTGATCGGTAAATCTCGAGCACGCGCATGTCTGCTGTGATAAACACGATATCGAGCGGAAAGCGCATGTTCTTCATCCAAAAACTCTGTTGTTGTTCCGTTGGGAAGACGAATAGCATGCCAGCATTTTCGTTCAAAGCCGTCCGATTCATGAGGCCCGTTTCGCGCTCTGTAGGTGTGTTTGCTACCTCAGCCTGCACCGTCGTGTTTCCAATAATGACCTCGTACTGAGTGGGTGTTGTCAATGAACTGTTGTCCGCGCTGCTGTTCGAAGCCGCGCGACTTGACGCGGCAATCGATATCGAACTCGTATTGTTTGACGTGCTAGTTTGCGTCGTAACGCACCCCGGCAGCACGCTCGCTGCCACGATCGCACATACGAGCACGACTAGTAAGGATGTTTTTGCCCGCACTAAAGCAACCTCGTTTTGATGATTTCACGCAGAACGGTCGTTGCGTAGCCTCCTTTAGGTAGGAAGAAGCGCAGCTCGACTTTCACTCGATCTTTTATAAGCTCGTCGGGAAGTACACTGACTTTAATATCTGCCGGCAAAAGAATGTTGCGCATAACGCCCTTTGATGCCAGTCGGGGACAGCTTTCGATTTTGAAAGCGTCCAGATCAACGTCCTCAGACACAAGGACGTCTCGCTCGATCTGACCGATGACGCCGTCTGACAGCTCGGTATCGTACCCAGGAACCGGCATTTGAACTGATGCAATTCCTGCTGCGAGGCTTTGGTTCACCTCTTGCATGTTCTTTGGCACGACCGTTCTTAGGCGCCCTTTATCAGGTGCCCACACGCGATCACCGTCAAATCCCCTCGCAAGCGAAAAGCCGCGCTCGAGGCGGCTGCTCACCATCTTGTTGAAGAGATATGACTGAAACGAGTGGACAAAAAGCTTCTGCAGATTCATGGAAAGGGCACCAAGGGCGCCATCGAAGTCATTGGGATACTTCGCAAGATGGTTAAGCATCGCGCGCTCGTAGCGCAGCCGAACGGGCATACGCTGGAGTGCTTCTTTAAAGTCATATGTGTCTGAAATGCGTTTTCGGGCTTCTTTGACATCCTCAGGCTCATCGGAAAACGCCTTTCCGATGTACGTCATAACCGCCCGCTCCACGTCGTCTTCGACCAGTGCTCGTCCCACGAGGTGATTTACAGGGCGGATTGATCCAAAACGCTGAATTCCAAAAAAGTTCGGAGCCCCGCGTGCGTTGCGCATCTCGTCGACGATGCTTGCAACGGCATGCGCGACTTCATCTTGAGTGCCCTCAACCGCTCTGATCGTAACAAAGAAATCGTTACCGTCAAGGTCGCCGAGCGAGATCGGTGTGTCGGATCTTCCGATGGGCTCCACGATAGCGTTTCCTAAGGTGAACGGTGCTTCAAGGCGAATCGAATCGATGCTCATGCGCTGCGTGGTGATCGCACGTTTGTCCTTGGTTCCTGCCCAGCTGACCCGCTTTTGGCTAATCCTCAAGGATCGCGATAGATTACGGACGAAGTGATGCGTCTCTGTGTCGGTCTTTGTGATTTTGAGAAGCTGGTAACGCCCCTCTACCTCGGAGCGCTCTGCATAGACCTCGTTCACCACAAAGTCCTCAGCGAGCTGCCGCGTCCGTCCGCCAATGCCACGCGAAGCAGTCAGGTAGAGGGTCATCCCCGCAATTGCGTCGGTGTCTGGCACCGTTATTGGACCGGTCATCTTCGTGCCACTACAGCAGTTTGAGATCGCTCGTCACTCTATCGAGCTCGTCCTCCTTTGCAGGACCGATACCGAGGGCGGTAACCGTTCCAGGCGGCACTTCGGTAAGCCCGGCATCGACGACGAGTGCGGTGACCAGGCCGCGCGCCTCGGCTATCGACTTGAGTTCATAGAGATCCCTGAGCGTCGGAACCTTGAGTGCGACCTTTTTTTGCCCCTCATTGAACCATCGGCTCTTTGTGGTGTGGTCTGATCGCTCGTAAGCAGAGACTGCGGCGTGCGCGAGCTGAACCGCTGCTTTTCCCGCAGTCAGCTTCAGGTCTGAGCGAATGATGAGGCATTGCTTGTACTCCATTCGTCCTTCCTTCGTGTGGTGCTTCACTGTGAGCTCTGATACGAGAGCCTAGGACTGGTTTAGTATATAAATAGTAAACTCGTAAGCGTTACGAACATGGAGTACGATGTCCTTGTCGTCGGAGCAGGGCCCGCAGGCTCAATGGCCGCTAAATACGCCGCAAAATCGGGCGCACGCGTGCTCATGATCGAAGAGCACACAACCATCGGCCAACCGGTGCAGTGTGCTGGTCTGATCAGCACCCGGGCATACGAGGGGTGCGAGATACCCGAAACGCTCAGCAAACATGCCATCCGCGGTGCGCATATCCACGCACCCGACCGCCGCGTTTTAAGCGTTGATGGCAAGCGAACGATGGCCTACGTTATCGACAGGGGAGAGCTCGATCAAGCGATGGCGTTAGAAGCACTCAAATCAGGGGTTACCTCGCTGATCAAAACGCGATTCAGCCGTTTTCGACGGCAGGGGGACCACATCATCGTCACCGCGATCAGCCACGGGGAGCCGATTGAAATAGAGACGCACGTGCTCATTGGAGCCGATGGCTTACGAAGCGCTGTGGGGAGGTTTGCAGGATTAGAGCGCGTGCAAAGGGTGCTCACGTGCGCACAGGCAGAAGTCTATGCCGACATCGTCGACCCGGATTTCGTTGAGCTCTATGTGGGGCGCGATGTAGCCCCTGGCTTCTTCGCATGGGCGATCCCCACCCGATGGAGTACGGTGCGGGTCGGACTCTGCTCGTCCGACCGATCAATCGATTTACTCAATCCGCTCATAGAGCGCGTTTCTCCGCGCTCTGCCGCCTCGTTCGTCCGGTTTTCGGCGGGGGCCATACCGATCGGGCCGCCTGCTTGTACGGTCACAGACGGCGTCTTAATCGTTGGAGATGCCGCAGGCCAAGTCAAGCCGACGAGCGGAGGGGGGATCTATCCTGGCACGCTGTGCGCGAAAATAGCGGGTACCGTAGCCGGGCAAGCAGTGGCGGAGAGCGACACTTCAAAGAATGCTCTAATGGCGTACGACGCGCAGTGGCGGTCCGAAGTCGGGCGCGAGCTCGTTAATGGGTTGCGCATCCGTGAGGGGCTGAACAAGCTCAGCGATGATGACCTAAACTACGTCATCGGGGCCCTGGATGATGAGAAGATGTTGGACATCATTTCGAGGTACGGTGATATGGATCGTCCTTCAATCGTCATTCGCAAGTTGCTCTTTAGCACTAAGGCACCACACTTACTGAAGCTCATCAAGCCGATGATCAAGCTCGGGATTACAAAAAGCGGTTCATAGAGCCGATATCAAAGAAAAAAGAGCTTGAAGTGCGCATAACGACTGCTCGCGCGCAGAGTCAACAGTCTCTATTTAAAGGTTGGTCGCAAATATTATTTCATAATAAAAGAGAAGGTGCAGTGATGGACGCATTAATTGACGTACAGGCAAATCGACCGGAATTCTCCATAAATCTCACACGCGTCGGCGTGACAAACGTCAAGAAATTGATCAAGGTGACGCGACGTGACAAACGCCCCATCATCTTAGTCTCCGAATTCGATTTGTTTGTTGATTTGCCGTCGGATCGTAAAGGCGCCAACTTAAGCAGAAACTTTGAGGTTATGGACGAGGCGCTGGAAGACGCATTAAACGCCCCTGTTTACGAAATTGAGCAGTTTTGTGGGGATGTGGCAGAGAAGCTGCTCGATCGACACGAGTACGCGTCACGAGCTGAAGTGCGCATGCGCAGCGAATACATGGTCAAACGAGAAACGCCGAGCACTGGGATAGCTACCCAAGAGATTACCAAGATCTTCGCCGAGACGACGACGTATCGCACCGCTGACAAGCAACACAAGACGCGACGGATGATCGGCGCTGAGGTCGTCGGAATGACCGCGTGCCCCTGTGCCCAGGAGCATACACGAGAGTTGGCTGAGAGGCGTTTAAGGGAGCTCAACGTAGCCCCCGCTGACATTGAGGCGTTTCTTCGGGATATCCCGCTAGCAACCCACAACCAGCGAGGAAGGGGAACGATCTCGATCGAGGTCGGCACGGGCTACGAGGTGCCACTCGATACGATCATCGAAATCGTGGAAGAATCGATGAGCTCCAAGATTTACGAACTGCTCAAGAGAACCGACGAAGCCGTCGTCGTCGAAACAGCTCACAAGAACCCTAAGTTCGTCGAGGACTGCGTTCGAGTCATGGCCCACAAGGTAGTCGAGGCGTTTCCTTACTTGCCCGACGACTCGATCATTACCATAAAGCAGCTCAACGAAGAAAGTATTCACCGTCATAACGCCTTTGCCGAACGTGTGGCGTCGCTCGAGGAGCTTCGCGAAGAGCTTGCCCTCGAGCAGGAAGTTGAAGTCAAAGCAATTTGCGAGACTTAACTGCCAGGGGGGCTTTGATTGGAACCCCTTGACCTTCTTTCGGAAATCGGCGCGACCAATGACCAAATACGTGAGGTGGGGCGCGAGCGGCTTGAGCTCGTTGAGCGTTTTAATCACGAACTGCGGGACCTTATACGTGATTTTGAGAGTACGCCTGACACGTTTCGAGTGTATCTTGACCTAAAGAAACGCCTTGAGCGAACCGCCCGACGCATCGAAAAAGCGCACGCCGATAACTCTCTCGACTACACGGAGCGATTTGACAAGGCCCTCTCCGTGCTCAAGAAACGTCGGTTCGAAGCAGCAACGAAAGAGCTTGACCGGATTCCTGTCTTAGGGCTTTTGAAAGAGCAGCGTAGGCTTTTTGACGAATACAAGAAAAGCTACGCCGGATTGCGCGCTCGCTGTGAAGGTCTGGAAGCAAAAATCCAAGAGAAGACCGCATACTACGAATCTTTACAAAGAATTGACGTCAGCTCGTTTGATGAGCTCACCTCTTTGAAAGAAAAAATTGCTGCTTACAACAACGGCGTCGGCACATTTTTGGAGACGTTCTTCAAAGAGGCCCCACTGATGGATGTGCTCAAAGTAAGCCTTGACGCGAGCTACCACCCTGAGCTGAGGTTCCCACAGCCGCCGAGCTATGAAAACGCTGAGAAACTGCTCTCTTTCGTGCTAAGCGAGGGTCTCGCTTCGCTTACTCTCTATCGATTTCTCGAATATGCCAAATACTCAGATAGCAAACTTCCGCACTACGTGGGAGATCCGACGGGATTTAGACAGGTCCTAGAGTCAAACATCGTCTGGATTGAGTCGCTTGGGGACATCAGAAGCCGCGAAGCTCTCAAGATCTCTCTCGAAGAGCCCGGTGTATCACTTGCTGTCAAGATTCCCAGGATTATCGCCTTTTTGTCGAAATTAGGTGCCGCGACTGACCTACTGACGTCCTTGCGGGAGATGCAGAAGCTCGTGACTTCAGGGCGCTATGAGAAAATACGCGCCACGACCGTGGTAAATCGAGAGCATCTTGAGAAGGTGCAACAAGGAACACATATTGCCGATCTAGAAGCCTTGCAGGACGAGCGCGCCATCTTAGTGAAGGAAATTGAGGAGCTGCAGAACCCGCGAGCCGTCGAACTTGACCTCGCCTGACTGAATCGATAGTGATTCGCAGGTCGCTAATGAGGTCAAAAACGCGTCCCACATTTCTGAACCACTTAAAGGTTTGAACACGCGAGGGATCGCAGTTGCTGCGGGTTGGCATTGTCGTTATATCCGTTTTCAGTTCGTCTTCGGGGCTGCAAACAGAATACGGTGGGTGGCGCAAGCTACGTCAACGAACTCGAATTTGCTCCCGGACAACTTTCTTATAGTTTTGATCGCTATCTGCGTAACGGTTAGTAATGGAAGCAGTTTGTAATGACGATACACTATTTCGCGAGTTTCTCAAAACGGCCCGCGAACTCGGCGCAACCGCTGCTCGAGTATTCGACGCGAAGGACGTGGTAGTGGATGGACGGGTCCGACTGAAATGCAGCGTGCCTGTGTGCAAGAATTACGGCGTTTCTCTGATGTGCCCTCCTAACGTTATGCCCCTTGATGAGTTTAGGAACGTCCTAGCGCAATTCCAGAAGGCGCTTCTCGTCCAGATTGCGTACGACGTGCCTGATTGGATGCTCGAGCGGATCCACGCGGCAGAGGATCTTGCAGCGCTCTATAAGGACGAAATATACCTCAAAGGGTGGGACCAGACTTACTTGGTCGCTAAGAACACGCTCGAGACGATCGCCGACCGTCTCGAAGCCGCTGCGTTTAAAAAGGGCTTCAAGTACGCCACAGCGTTTTCCGCGGGGAAATGCACACACTGTGAAGTATGCGCAGGTGTCGGGAATCGCTGCCGCAATCCGTACAAGGCAAGACCGTCGATGGAAGCGATGGGCATCGATGTCGGTGAAACGGCGCGCAACGCCGGCGTACCCTTTGAAGAGTCTGCCTCCGAACGAGTCGTATTGAACGCACTCGTCCTCCTTTGTTAGTCGCACGAGCTGCAAAAAAATTGATGGATGGTAACGCGATTGCTAGAACCACTCGAGACGCTCACGATTTGTGAGGCAAACTGGAACGACTTTGACGCCATTCTCAACCTGCTTAACACCGTCGATAACGAATTTGTGCCGCCGCTCGCAGAGAGCGAGAATCTGCGCGTCAAGATTACGCGGATTTTAAACGACCGGCGGCGGGGCTGGATCAAGGCTGTCGATGGCGAGAGAATGGTCGGCGTTGTAGCTGTTATCTATCACTACAGACGTCCGCAGCTCGGCCTCATAGAAACGCTCGCGGTGCTCCCCGAGTCACGGCGACACGGAATTGGCAAGAAACTCGTGCAATTCGCGATGTCGAAGCTCTTCCAGAACGGGATGGACTCATTACTCATAACGACGTGGGAGACGAACAAAGCCGCACTAGCTATGTATGAAAAGCTCGGCTTCAAAATGATCATGCGAAAAAAGGTAGACAACTCGTACTTCAAGCTTTTTTTCATGCACAGTTTTGAAGAACCAGCTCGATCGTGGAGCAGCTTTTCACGATTTTGGAACCGTCGTTAGCAACGAAAGCTAGCTTGACCGACGGAGGGCCCCAGCTTTGTGTCCAGTAGAATCATCTCACCCTCCCGAACGGTTAGGTACGTATACTCTCGCAATCGCTTCAACGTCAAACAATGCTCAAAGTGCGTATTCGCCTTTTTCGCCTGTGCGGATCCTCATAATCCCTTCTAACGGTAGTATGAATATCTCGCCGTCCCCGATTTCTCCGGTTCGAGCCGCCGTCGCCACGGTCTCGACCACCCTCCCAACGTCGTCGTCTCGAACGACGATGTTGATTTCGATTTTAGGAAGCAGATCGATCTGATATTCGCGACCTCGATATATTTCGATGACTCCTTTTTGTCGACCTCGGCCCTTCACTTCCGTGACGGTCATGCTGGGGTGCCCTATATCCCTAAGAGCTTCCTCGACAACTTGGAGCTTACTTGGTCTAATTATAGCCGATATTCTCTTCATTTTTCATACGAGGTGCTCGAAAGCGCGACCTTGGTATCTAACACCTTCAATGCCCATTATGCGGCTTACTTCAAATGATTGGACGTTCCTAGGATCGCACCCAGTCGCGACGTAAATCAAGCTGCGTATGACTCTTCCAGTCTGAATCTATGTGTAATCCGTTTTTAACTCTGTCGGTTTTTTCAAGGCTTCGTCGTCGATTTCGAGCCGATTACTCAGAAGCCGCAATCGTGACAAAGCTATCACAAATCGAAAGGTATAACAGAAGAAGAAAAATATAGTCGAAAAATGCGGCGACCAACGAGGAGCACGGGCCCGCCAACGAAAAGAGCGCGTTTTGAGGTAGGGCCTTAAGGCGAGGCCCGGCTCCCGCTGCATCGACACATTAAACCGCACATTGATAATATTTAACGATTTCGTTTCTATTTTATCCTTCTTTTTAAAATCTGGACTCGAAATAGAGGTCTTCTATTGCGCTAAAGTTTCTATTTTGGCAATTGCAGCACTTTCTGCCCGTATTTGCGGATGAAGCTCGCTTCTTGGAGCTATAGATCAGAACCAAATTCCGTTGACGATATTAAAGCCGCTATAAATAGTTTCTAGCTTCATTTCGACTGCCGTTTTCTCGTGATGCAGCGAGCGGCAACAACAAAAAGTTTCTTGCGCCCGGTTTGCCCAACAGAATCATTTATTAATTTCGATTTTGCGATTGGCTATTTCTTTGCGTTATTTTTGTGATTAGGGCACTAAAACAAATTTTTTGGGGAAGCCGCACCTTGACGTTGCATAGGAAACGATAGAAACTATTGAGTGGAAAGCTGCGTAGGCGTGCGATATACTCAAGTATGAAGCGTTCACACTGTGGTGTGACTTAATCAACGCAAAACCCACATCCGACCTTATGTCGTGATTGGTGGAGAGTTGTATGCCGCTAAACAAGGTTACAATAGCCATTTCAGACGAGCTCTTGACCGCTGCTGATAAGCAGGCGAGGTCAGAAAACAGCAGCCGGAGTAAGATAGTCGCTGCGGCACTAGACGCATATCTAGGCAAAACGCGTGCGAGCGAACGTAGTGCCGAGAAAGACCTCGAAACACTAATGGTGCCCCGTGACACGGTAATTCGCTTAGAAGCAGAGCTGGAAAAGCGGGAACGGGAGCTGCGCCATAAAGAGGAGCTCCTTTTCATGAAGACGGATATGATAGAGCGACTGACGGCGCAGTACGAAAGCTTCAAACTGGCCCGAGAGGATGAGATAAAGCGGTATGAGACCATCGCGGGATTTTACGGGAATGAGTCCAGCAAGGTTATTGACCGACTCGCAGATGTAAGCGAGGCCCTTACTCGCCTGCTGCCGCAGGCTGTTTCTTCAACTTCACAACATATCCAGGATGCTGGGGAAGCTGAGGAGGTACAAGCACCCCTGCCAGAGCTCGAGGAGGAGTCATCGAAACGATCATTGAGGGAGCGACTGTTTCGGCGTAAGCCAAAAACAGAAGAAGTGAGGAGACTATAAGAGCTAAAGCCGTTGGTCCTTTTCGCAGGCTTTGCCATCCAACTCTTCTGTCTAGCCGAACGTTGGTTTTTTTTTTCGCATCATTTGCAACGTTTCTTACCAGCTCTTGCTCGCGGACCAATCGATCACTTTTTTGGCCCAGAAACGTTGTAGAAAAGCCTTGAATGGTTACAGCAGTTGACGTATTCTGAGCAGAAGCCTCGGATCCAATCTCAACAGCCGTCTCATAGCCCCTTTCAGGTTCAACTCTTCAGCTGTGATCCCTGCAAATGCGCGAATAAGCTTGTCTATTTCGTCATCAGAGAGAGAGATAACGAACTCTTTGACTTTATACATACGCCGCCGCGCTTTGCCAAAAGAGTGCTTCCATTCAGTTTCGTACTCACGCAGCACTCTAGCTGAAGCGTCGTTTTGGCGCACGGCCTTGCTCGCGACCCCACCTGCGATCGTCCCGCTTTGGAGCGCCGCCATAATTCCTCCACCGGTGATCGGCTCAGTATGACGTGCAGCGTCACCTATAAGCATTAGTCCGTTTCCTACGACGGTTGGAAGCGCATCGCTAACAGGAGAACCCCCCATTACGAGTTCGACTGGCTTGCCGTCAGGAAAGTGCGTCGCAACAAACTTGTTAAGGTAATCTAGTGGCCGCTTGCCATTCAACTTGCTTCCTAGCACCCCAAGCCCAATATTGCCTGCCCCGTTTCCTTTTGGAAATGCCCAAGCGTAGCCGCTAGGCGCCTGTGAGCCAAAGTAGAAATCGAGCGTATTCTCCTCTAGCTCGACGTTTTGCATATGATATTGGGCGCAGCTCTCTATGTCGTTGAGCTTAAGCGTAGTATTTATGCCGCCCCAGCGGCCCACCTGCGATTCAACTCCATCGGCGCCTATCACTACCTTAGCGCGAACCTCAAAGTTCTCCCCAAGTTGGTTGAGTTTGACGCCTCTTATTCTGCCATCTTCCAAAATGAGCCCTGTTGCGCGGGTGCGCACCATAACCTGCGCCCCAGCGCGAGCGGCGTCTTTCGCAAGCTGCCGATCGAAGAGCTTACGCTCGAGGATGAGGCCAAGCGGTTTTTCCGTTCCAAGCATCTCCCCCGACACTTCCACTCTCGTACCATCAGGGGCGTTGGCGCGGACTCCATTGACTTCGCTTGCAATCCACTTACTGTCAGGCTCAACATATTTCTCGAATGACGTGTGAAAAACGAATGGCGTTTCAATGAGGGGCACGCCCTCAGCGCACCGGACAGGCGATCCGATCTCCTGGCGTTTCTCTATCAGGAGGACTTCGCAGTCGGCAGCTGCTTTTCGTGCAGCCAAAGAGCCTGCTGGACCTGCTCCTATCACTACAACGTCATAGTCTTCTGATCTCGTCTTCATTCCTAGATCAGCCTCACGGCTTAGAAAAAAAACCTCAACGAAAAACAGCGTAGATACAAAAGTATCAATGAGAATGCGCGTAGCGGCCTAGATGTATCCTTTCCTTCTTAACCAGTCAGCTTGTGGTGGAAGATATCGCCACACAACGTCCGCCTTTTCATCTTGGATGCTCCACGGTTTGATAATGATAACATCGCCCACGCGGAGCCATACTCGTCTTTTCATTTTACCCGGAATTCGCCCCATGCGGGTTTTTCCATCTTGAGACCGAACGGTAATTCGGCTTCCACCGAGCATCTTTTCTACCGTCCCGAAGATTTCGTTGTTATGTTTTCTAGGCAATCTCACCTTACTTGGTTGTTCTTCGATCAGGTGAACACCTCGTCTGACATTTGACTAGCATCATGTTTCCTCGTAGTCAGGTAGACGTTTGTCCTTATATACTACGCGTCTGCGCTGACTCGACTAACCGACGTATCTGCGCAGCGCTTACCGAGAATTGAGGATTGGCGCAGATAACTTGCGTAGCCGTGCCAAACCTGCGACAGCAGTACTGAAGGTCCGGCAACCGAGAACCCTAGAAGTTGGAATTCATTGCTTCTGCGTAAAGCACAAAACTGAACTCTGGCGACCTAATTGAGCAGCGAACCTCGTCGCGGTACTTTTGGCAGTGCTCCTCCGCTACCAGCAGACGGTATTTGCCCCGAGAAAGTTGCTTCACCTCCTGAGCGCATCTCGTTGAAAAACCATTTAAGTAAGCCCAATGTTAGTCGTACGGAGATGCGGTCGCTGATGCAAGAATTAAGCGAAAAAAGGGCAGACATCGAAGAGGCTTTAAGCAAGGCACGCGAGCGAGGAGCCCAATTCACTGATATCAGGATTGAGAGCTCCGAAGGCACATCTATCTCAACGAAAGATGGAATAACGAAGATAAACAGCTCAAATGAGCTCGGAGCTGGAATAAGGGCTTTTTTGGAAGGCGCGTGGGGGTTTGCGTACACCACGCAAGTAGATCGCCAAGGGCTGGCCAATTGCGCTGAAAGTGCGGTTAGTCTCGCTAAAGCCGTGTATGAGCGCGCTGAAAAGTTTTCGATCGACGTGCCGGTGTTTGAAAACACCGTCAAACCGACCGTGCAACGACTTCCGACCCGAGTCTCGATCGCCGATAAGCTCGACTACGTGCTGCTTCAAGAGCAAGAAGCCAAAAAGACAGATAAGCGCGTCAGCAGCACAGAGATCGGGTACAATGACGTTGTGCTGCATAAGATAATCGCAAATTCTGAAGGGACGTACGTTGATGAGACCGTCGTGCGATCGATTGCGCGCGCTATGATCTTCGCTAAAGAGGGCGCACTGCGGCAATCGGGCTACAAGGCGAGAGGCGACTCAAAGGGATTTGAGTTGTTTTTGGATGGCGCGGAAATCGGTCGAATTGCTGCATCGCAAGCAGTTTCGCTGCTCGATGCAAAACCGGCACCATCTGGTGAGTTTGAAGCCGTGCTCGATCCGTCACTTTCAGGCGTTTTTGCACACGAGGCGTTTGGACACGCGTCCGAAGCTGACGCGATCATCTCGGGCACGTCCATCCTCGCAGGGAAGCTAAAACAGAAGATTGGCTCTGATGCGGTAACGATTGTGGACGATCCAAGTTTGCAGAGCTATGGTTACATGGCCTACGATGATGAGGGCATACAGACGCGTCGTAAGGTACTGATGGAGCGTGGGATTCTGCAAAGCTACCTTACCGACCTCGAGACGGGGTCGCGCCTTGGCTTGGGATCGAACGGCAGCGCCCGGGCCCAACGATACGACGCTCCGCCCATAGTGCGGATGAGTAACACGTTCTTTGAGCCTGGGGATTATTCCTTTGAGGAGCTGCTCGATGGGTTTAGTGGTATATACTTTGTCGGTTGGCAATACGGCTACACAACTCCCACAACAGGGATGCTGACGTTTAAAAGCAGAGAGGCGTACGTCGTCGAGCGTGGCGAACTGCGCGATCATTTAAGGGACGCAGCGCTGAGTGCGATGACGCTCGAAGTACTCCACAACATCAGCGCCATAGGAAAGACCCTAGCGTTCGATCCAGGAACATGTGGCAAAGGCGGGCAAATGACACCGAACACCACAGGCGGCGCCTACATGCGAGTCAGCGATGTCGTCGTCGGGGGGATGTAGGTGACGGCCGCCGCTGAGCGAGAGACCGCTCTCCTCGACGTGTGTATGCGGGCATTGGCGCTCATAGACACGTCAATATATCAAGGAGAAGCGTTCGCCACCCATTCGAACTCCATTAGCGCAGAGCTCGAAAAAGGAAAGATCAAATCGAGTCAAAGCGGCTTCGAGCGTGGCATCGGCATTCGAGTTTTCAAGGATGGCAGCATGGGTTACGCGCACGCGTCTCTGGAGCGGGTTGAGTTCGCTGTCGAAAAGGCGATCTCGGCAGCACGCGCTGGGAGTCCTGACAAGGATTTCAAGTCGCTTTCGCTCCCCGAGAGCTACTCAACTGTGACCGGCACCTGGGATCATACGATCGCGTCTCTCAACGTCGCAACCGTAGCGCAGCTTGCCATTGATGTCGCCGATGCATCCCGCATTGATAAGCGCGTCGATATCATCAATTCCGGCGCGTCGGTCGGACAGTGGAGTGGTGCCATCGCGAATACACTCGGGGTGGTAGGGATGGACAGTGGGACGCAAGCAGCACTCGACGTTGACGTCATCGCACACGAGGGAGATGCTAGCGGGAACGGTTTCGAGTACGCCGCGTCCCGGCGCTTTGATCTAGATGTCGAGTTGGTCGGGCTTGCGGCAGGAGAAATGGCGCTGAGCAGCATGAATCCACGGCCGATTCAATCGGGCAAGATGCCTGTCGTGCTCGACCCGCTTGCCGTTGGGCCGGTCATTGCCGCCGCTGTAACCGTGAGCGCCGAAGATGCACAACGAGATCGGTCGTTCCTTACCGGAAAAATCGGCGAACACATCGCTGTGAACGGTTTCACGATCGTGGACGACGGGCTCCTGAGCGGCGGCTTGGAGACGAGCCCGTTTGATGCCGAAGGCGTGCCGTCACAGAGAACCACGCTCGTCGAAAATGGCGTCTTGCGTTCATATTTGTACGATAGCTACACCGCAAACAAAGAGGGCCGAAAGAGCACGGGCAACGCCTCTCGCGGAGACTTTCGACAGCCGCCTTCTATATCGCCGACAAACCTGGTGATCGCAAACGGTGCCGAGACGGATGTCATTGAAGACGTGCGGCGCGGTATCTATGTTCGTGCAACTGGCGATCGACCAAACATGAGTACGGGAGAGTTCTCCGGCATGGTATACGCGGGATATGCCATCGAAGACGGTGAACGCAAACACGCCCTCAAGCAAACGAACATAGGAATCAACGTCCTCGATTTGCTGAAGCAGATCGACGGCCTGAGTCGAGATGTTACGACGTACTTTGGCTTAACGACGCCAACGATTCGCGTAACCGACGTTAGCGTCGCCAGCAGTGGCTGAAAGGGAGCACAAGCGGTAAATAGAGGGAAGAATACATCCCCCGTACGCTCCGGATGGAATCAGACATGGCGGCTTTTTTACGAGATTTAGAAAAAACGGCGCGTCAGAACAACAGCTGGCTCTGCGTAGGGCTTGATCCAGACGGCACTGTAGATGATGTGTTTGATTTCAATCAGCGCATCATAAGCGCCACGCTCGATTTAGTCTGCTGTTTCAAGGTGAACACGGCGTTCTACGAAGCGCGCGGACCCCCCGGCGTAGAAGCCTTGATTGAGACAGTGCAGTACATCAAAGATTTCGTGCGCGTGCCAGTCATTGTCGATGCAAAAAGGGCCGACGTGGCACATTCGTCAAAGGCGCACGCCAAATACGTCTATGAGGTCATAGGGGGCGACGCAGTGACTGTCAGCCCTTATATGGGACTCGATGCAATAGAGCCCTTCCTCGAGCGGCGTAACAAGGGTGTCTTTGTTCTTTGCAAGACCTCTAACGCGGGAGCGGCCGAGATACAGAACCTATCATGTTCAGAGCCGCTCTATCAGGTCGTAGCTAGAAAGGCTTTGGAATGGAACGTACACGGCAATCTCGGCTTCGTCGTAGGCGCCACCCAAGGAAGTGAGCTGAAAACAATCCGCGATATTGTAGGTGAGGATATCCCGCTCCTTATCCCGGGCGTTGGATCGCAAGGCGGCAACCTCCAGACTGCAGTTACGTCCGGAATGAATGCTCAAGGGCGCATGGGCATCATCGCCATATCGAGGGATGTAATTTTCGCGCAATCACCACACAAGATGGCAGCAGAATTCCGAAATGAGATCAACGCCTGCCGAACGCGATAGAGGGGAACACATCCTGTCTAGGTGACCCGACGGACCTTCACTTGAGCAAGAATCGTGTCCACGCTCTCTTGGGTTATAGAGACGTCATTGATGAGAGTTGCCGCCGTTCCAGTCGCTGCAGCCCGTTTTGCCGCCTCCTTGCAGCTCTCGCCTAAGACCAAGCCGTGAACAAACCCAGCAACGGCTGAATCTCCGGCGCCGATGGTATTAACGACAGTCACTCGGGGCGGGTGCGCCATCCACGTTTCATCTTCAGTCACGAGCAGCACGCCTTTCGCGCCCACGGAAACGAGGACGACTTCGATGCCTTGTTCGTGCAGCTCTACCGCGGCGCCGACGATCGCCCCGATGTCCTTAAGCTGCCTAGCCATCAATCGTTCAAGCTCGTGAACATTCGGCTTGATGATGTGGGGCTTTGCTCTCAAACCTGCCTTAAAAGGCTCATCGTCAGAATCGAGAACGACCTTCGCTCCTTTGGCTTTTGCGATCTCTACGATTTTTTGATAAATGATCGGATTAACCCCTGCGGGGACACTTCCGCTGAGGATAATGTAATCAGCATCCTTGAGCCCTTTGATTACGTCGATCATTTCCATGAGCTCGAAGGACTGGATCAACGGCCCGCGCAGGTTGAACGAGATCTGCCGGTTTCTTGCTGTCTCGCGAATATACACGTTGGTGCGGGTATCAGCAGAGATCCTGACAAATTCGCAGTCAACGCCGAGATTGAAAAGGCATCCTTCGAGCTCCAGCCCAGTAAACCCGCCAGCAAACCCTATCGCTTTATTATCCACACCCAGTCGGGTAAGCGCTTTGGAAACGTCGATGCCTTTGCCGCCTGCATATCGTTCATCGCCGTCCACCCGATTAGGGTTATGGTATTCAATAGACTCAACAGTGAGTATGCGGTCAAGCGCAGGATTTAGCGTGATCGTGTATATCATGACTTCCCCCCTCCACGCGCGCAAAGATCACGTACGTAACAGCGTATTTAAGACTAGGCAACATCGATTCAGGGCATGGTATAGTCTTTCACTTTAAACTCTTTTCTTCCCGTGTAGATGTCCAGTGCTTCTTGTACGCCTGCCCCATTCACCACGATGGCTGAAATTGCATTGCACATTTGAATGGCTTCTTTGAGCCGCTTCTGGTGGATGTTCCTGCCTGTCGCATTGCCACCGGCGCCGCTAACGAACACCTGCTCCCAAAGGCGCTCGAGAAAGAGCTTTACGTCGACGCTTGAGCCCCCGGCGCACAGTACTTTGCATCGGCCCGCGGCCTGCACGGCCTCCTTGAAGGCCTCTTTGGAATCAACACCTTCTTGCTTTGGATAGTTTACTTTCACAAAATCAGCGCCGAGGGCGCCGCCCAACCCGGCAGCTCCGGCAATGAGATGCGGGTCGTGCTCATCTTTCACGGCAGCGCCTCGCGGATAGATCCAAACAATCGCGATCATGCCACGCTTGTGGGCGCCGTAGATAATCTGGGCCGCCTCTCGCAACATGTGTGCTTCGTGTTCGCTTCCCGCGTAAATCGTGTACCCGACGGCAGGAATGCTCAAGGCCGAATGCTGCCGAAACTCATCGACTTGGGCCAAGGTATAAAGGGCGCTGCTCAAAGGCTCTGCTTGTTCTGTCTTTACGAGGTTCGTCTTAGAATTAAGCTTAACAAGGTAGTTAACGCGCGGATAATCCTCACCGTAGCGAGCGAGCAAGCCCATTTGGGTCGCAAAACACCCGATTTCAGCGCCGCTCGCGATGCGAAATATGTGTTCAGGATCGTTGTCGTCAGGCGAGATACCAGCGCCAAAAAAGTCGTCATTTAGGTGTTCTATCTTCTGATCCCCCGCAAATAGCATCAGACGGCCGCTTCCTCTGGTCATGTTGAACAGATTTTTTACGTATTGTGTTCGCATCTCTTCGGGAACGTCTAACGGAGCTCTTATTGTGGTCGATGAAAAACCCATGTCATACCTCCTATCTGCGAATTTCTTCCTTTTCCATTAACAGGCGCCCTAACATATTGCATTGTCGCCATCGTAGCGCGGATCTTGCTCCTTCTGGAGTGACATCGTGCATCTGAGTCGATGCAACGGGAACGAACACCGTTAAACTCCGAGGCGGAGCATTTGTTAAAAACGTCCTGTAACGGCGGTGTGAAAACCGACCATGTGATGCGATAAGGGCGTAATCACCCCCGTGAACAAACAACGGCTTGAAGTAAGCGCTATGCAAAGATTTACTATTTCAAATAGCGCCGGTCGCCTTCTTCCATGTAGCAGACACGATTGCCAATGTTTACCGCGTGATCGGCGATACGCTCAAGGTATCGAATGATGTAGAGTAAGCTGGCCACGTCAGAAACGGTCTCCGTTGAGCATTTGCCTTGAGCGAGCGCGTTTACCATATTTTCAACGATGTTTTTGTACAAGAAATCAATTCTGTCGTCACGCGCTTCAAAGCTGCGTGCCTTTTGAATGTCGCCTCCGGCGTACGTTTCGATGCTATCAGCTACCATCGACTTCACATCAGCGACAAGCTCGTCGAATTTCGTTGCGGAAACGGGTATGCGGATGGGCTTTCCCATAGCGACGACCTCTTCGGCAATGTCGACCACGAAATCACCAATGCGCTCCAAATCAGTTATCATCTTTAACGAGGTGGCAATCACTCGCAGGTCTTTTGCCATAGGTTGTTCGAGTGCAAGAAGCGTCATGCACTGCGACTCGATCTTTCGATCGAACTTGTCTATCTCATCGTCGTTAGCGATTACACGCTCAGCAAGCGCAGTATCACTCGTCTCAAGCGCGGTCAGCACATCCTCCACTGATTGCCGGGTAAGAGCACCCATATCTACGACGTTTTGCCGCAACTCTTTCAACTTCCTAACGTAACGATTCCTAGCCATACCTTCCTTCTTTATCCGAACTTGCCGGTCACGTAGTCTTCTGTCCTCTTATCTCGCGGTCGTTCAAATAAGTCTATCGTCGAGGCGTATTCTACGAGCTCACCTAGGTAGAAAAACGCAGTATTTGATGAGACGCGCGCTGCTTGCTGCATGTTATGCGTGACAATGACAATCGTATAGTCTTTTTTGAGTTCGTATATCAGATCCTCGATCTTTGACGTCGCAATAGGATCGAGCGCCGAAGCGGGCTCATCCATGAGGAGGATCTCAGGTTCGACGGCGAGAAGCCTTGCGATGCAGAGCCGCTGCTGCTGACCGCCTGACAGCCTCAGCGCGGATTCGTTCAATCGATCCTTAACTTCTTCCCAGAGAGCCGCTGCTTTCAGACTTCGTTCCACAACTTCGTTCAGATTCGCCTTTTTTCGAACCCCGTGCACCCTCGGGCCGTACGCAACGTTATCGAAGATCGACTTCGGAAAAGGGTTAGGCTTCTGAAAGACCATTCCGATCTGCTTACGCAGCTCAACGACGTCTGTATCCGAATTGAGTATATTCCTCCCCTGATATACCACCTCGCCCGTAATTTTGACGTTATCCACGAGGTCGTTCATCCTATCAAGCGTTTTGATAAAGGTCGATTTTCCACACCCCGACGGACCGATGAGGGCCGTCACTCGATTCTTTGGAATGTCGATACTAATGTTCTTAAGGGCTTGGAATTTACCGAACCAGAGGTTCAAGTCCTTCACGCTGATTTCGATAGCGTTATTCATCGGCCCCTACAGCCCCTTGAGCTTCTTAGTATAGCTGTTCATTAGCCAGTCAGTAACAAATGTAACCGCCAGGATCGCAATAATCAGCACAGCGGCGGTACCATAAGCTGTTGTGGTGTCGTTATACTCAGTAAGTATATTATAAAGATACAATGTCATTGGGCACGCAGGATCGCGCAGGCTGTGGATCACACCCAGGGCACCTCCTGCAGTAAGCAAGATGGCCGCAGTCTCGCCGATAGCACGCCCCATGCCGAGAATGAGTCCAGTGACGATTCCTGGGAGCGCTGTCGGCAAGACCACGGTAGTAATCGACTGCCATTTCGTCGCACCTAAGCCCAAGCTGCCTTCCCGCAACTCTCCAGGGACGGCTTTCAACGCCTCTTCAGAAATTCTGAGCGATATGGGAAGCACCATGAACGCTAGTGTCAGCCCCCCTGATAGTACAGACCATCCTCCAGTGTAAGGCAGCAAATAGATGACAAAAAAGAGGAACCCAAAGAGGCCGATAATGATAGACGGTATGCCTGCCAATATTTCTGCTGCCTGGCGAATTACTTTTCTAAGAAGGTTCTCTCGTGTGTATTCGTTTAAGTAGATCGCGCCACCGACGCTCAGCGGCGCAGCTACAAGCAAGGCTACTCCTGTGACCGCGACCGTCGCCAATATCGTCGAATAGATTCCGGTCCCTGTCTGCCCCCTTACTCCAGGATTTGTTGTTAAGAAATGCCAGCTTATTAGCGGAAGTCCCTTTGAGAGTATATAGGCCAATATGACGATGAGGATGACGAGGGTCGCAATACCCGCCCCCCAGAGCAATCCCATGGGCACCATCTCGCTCCGCTTGGCGGCCATTAAAAAGTCACTCGCCTCCTACTCGCAAGGTTCGCGAGCCCTGTAAGAATCATAATGAATACAAAAAGCACTACGCCCATGGCAAAGAGTGCCTGCTGGTGTGCTCCTGTCGCATAACCCATCTCGAGCGCTATTGTCGCGGTAAGCGTGCTGACCGGAGCGAATATAGAATCGGGAATGGTTACAGAGTTTCCAGCCACCAGCAATACCGCCATCGTCTCGCCTATAGCGCGCCCCATGCCGAGTATGACGCTGGTCACGATGCCCGAGCTCGCTGCAGGGATCAAGACGCTCCTAATTGTTTGCCAGCTTGTAGCCCCCATCGCTAGACTCCCCTCTTTGTATTCACGAGGAACGGCGCGCATAGAATCAGTAGATATGCTGATGATTGTGGGTAGTATCATCACGGAGAGAATGATCCAACAGGCAAGAACGCTCGTCCCAAATCCGCCGAATTGCCCCCGTATCCACGGCACAACGACAAGAAGGGCAAAGAACCCGTAAACGACTGACGGGACACCGGCCAAGGCACTTACGGAGGGGACCAGCACGCGCCGGACCGCAGGGGGTGCAATTTCAGCTAAGAACACAGCGCACGCGATCCCGAGCGGCGCTCCAATCGCGACGGCGCCCAACGTTACGATCAGCGAGCCCAGAATAATGGGGAATATTCCCCACGCGCCAGCGGCGAAGCTATCAGTAGGCAACCAAACGCTCCCTGTCAAAAAGCTTGAACCCGCTTCAGCCAAGAAAGGCACTCCTTGGCTAAAGACGAACACGATAATCAAGAAAATCGCAAAGATTGCAGAGATCGCGCACAGCAGCAGGATTATCTGTATGAGACGCTCGCCTATGCCCCTCGCTCTTGATCTCCGAAGAGAGCGCTCCGCTATGTCGGACGTGGCCTATCACTCCTTTGTAAAAAAAAGGGGGAGGGGATATTTAGTCGTTTATGTTGTTGCAGCGGTTGTCGTTGCAGTCGTTGCTGTCGTTGTTGTTAGTGTCGGCGACACGTAACCTGGCACGTCGTTGAGTGATACTTCGCCTTGGGCCTTCAATATCGCTTGTCCTGCAGGGCTAAGCGTGTAGTTTATGAAGCTCGCCGCAAGTCCCGTCGGGGCCCCATTCGTGACGAAAAGGAGATACCGCTGAATAACGTAGCTTCCGTCTGCTATGTTGGCATAATTCGGAGCTATGTTATTGATGTTAAGTGCCTTGACTGTGTGGTCGATTTCATTAACAGCGACGTAACCGATTGCGTTCGCATCCCCGGCGACATACGATTTGACCGCTCCGCTGGAGGATTGTTGGATCCCTCCCGTGCTGAAGTTACCGCCTTTCAGTACAATTTTTTGCACCCCATCTCGCGTACCGGATCCCTGTTCCCTGTTGACGACATTGATCTTCGCGTTGTTTCCACCGACTTGGTTCCAGTTGGTGATATTACCAGTATAGATGTCACGCACCTGGTTCAGGGTAAGGTTCGCCACAGTATTGCTCGGATTAACAATGATGGCGATCGCGTCAACGCAAATTGGTTGAGGTTTGAGATTCGGATACTGCGCCAGCTGACTGGCCGTGAGATTGGCTGAAGCGTCACCGATCTGCGCAGTGCCTGTACCGACGGCCGTAATGCCCGCCGCCGTTCCACCGCCTGCAACGTTTACCGTTATGCCTGAGTTGTTTGCCATGTAGGCCTGCGCCAGTGCTTGCGCATCTGGCTGCACTGATGTCGAACCTGCAAGGTTCAATGTACTGCCGCTAGTCGAGTTGTTCGTGCTGGAAGTGCATCCTGCCCCGAACACCGCCACTGCGACGAGCAATGATATTAACACAATTGGCAAAATCTTTTTCATGGGTTCACCAGTCTCCCTGGAGTGAATATAGATTATATGAGTATCTTATATAGACTATATAGATCAAGTAGCAGCCCCATACGCAACGGGAAGGAGAGGTTTACTGGTTTGATTTGGCGACCGCGAGATTGATTGCAACCTCAGCTATGTTTATGCCATAGTCGGCCACGCGGTCAATACTGTTAGTGACGCAATACAGCGGCAGCGCGACGTGCGCATCAAGATCTAACACCTTTTCTTCAACACTTTTAAGCACCGAGAGCTGCCTACTTTTAGTCCCAATGGCTTTTTCGGCAAGCTTTGCGTCAAGCTTTGAAAGGGAGTCCATCGCAAGCTGCATGATATCATTTGAAAGAGTACTTGCCTCACTGATGCTGTCGAGAATCTCACTGGGCACAGATCCTCCGGCGAGCGTCAACACGCAGCGCGCTATCTTCGTCGCGTGGTCCGCAATCCGCTCAAGCGAAACGGCAGTGAGATAGTACTCAAGACTCTCGTTCGCACCTATGTCGGAAGCTTCCGCGAACGGCGTCTTCATCATCGCCTGCAAGCGTTTGAGCACGAGCAAGTAGTGCCGGTCGACATCACGATCTCTCAATATGACGTCATTGGCAAGATCGATGTCATTTTTCAGCAGGGATTTTGTTGCATCGGCGTGCATCGACTCAATAATGAGATGCATTCGCCGAATAGATTTCTTCACTTGAAGCTCGTTGGGACTGAGAAAATCCTGTATCACGACTGAATTCGCAGTCTCTTCAACGAGTTCCATACCGATGAGGCGATACGACATGTCACGTATGGTCTTTCGCTGATCGGACCGGATCTTCTGTGCGCGCAGCTCGAACGTTTTGTAGCCCGCGATGTAAATAGCAATCATCTGCCGCGCTAGCGCATCATCAAAAAGATCGTCAATGCTGACAATCCCACGCTCCTGCGGCTTCACCTGCTCTCTAGGCGTGATGCGCAGCGAGCCGTCAGGTAACGGTGATAATCCCACTTGAGACTTCTCCTTCAAACCGAGATGTGTGGCCCACGCCTTAGGCAGGGAAACGGTGTAGCTTGATTTGCCGGTCAGTTGAATCTTCCGAATCTCCATAAAAGTCGAAGAATTATATAAAAAGTCCAAACATATATATTTGCTGCTCAAAGAATAGAGCATGCCGGGGGCGGGACTCGAACCCGCGCTCTTCAGATATCTCAGGTGTCGTATCGGAATACCCTATGAGTCTGACACCTTAGCCATCTAGATCGTTGCCTGCGTGTGCAACAACTAACTAGGCCACCCCGGCCGCGAGGTGCTGTAACAGGCTACAGCAACCCCTTCAGACACTCCCGCTATTACGAGCGCTCTATAAAAGGCTTTTGACGCGAGTATGCGCCACATTTAAATAAAAATAATATAAATATTCCTCTATAATTGAAATAAGGCGTTTCTGATCGAAAATTGAAGAAATAATTTGAAAACGTATTTATATCGTCGATATAATTTATACGATAAAAATAGTAAGGGTAATATAATGAGGGACCAATCCGTGCCGGTATTCGACCAAGACGAAGAAGTGATGACCAACCTTCTTTGCAATATCGGCGTCAAGAGGAACTTGGCGAAGGCACTGGTGTACCTAGCTAACGTCACTGAATCGGTTTCCCGCAATGTTGAGCTTGGTGCCGGCTTGCGACAACCTGAAGTGAGCATAGCGATGCGCGAACTGAGGGAACGCGGTTGGATTGAAGAGTGGGAACAGAAGAAAGAGGGCAAAGGCCGCCCGCTTAAGTGTTACCGTCTCTCCACAGAACTCTGCGACATCATCGACTCTCTCGACGACTCACGGAAACGCGACGCACAGCAAGACGAAGAGACCATCGCCATGCTACGGAGCCTTTCCCGAACCGTGGGAGCAGATAAATAGTTCACTCAGCGCGTGAATCACTGCATCAAGATTTCAACAGTAGCAGCCTTTCCGGCGAGTCGCGCGACGTGCACCTCACTGACCTGGGTAAAAATGCCGTGTTCCACCACCCCTGCAATAGCGGACAGCTCTCGCGCTAACTTTTCTGGATCATTAACAATTCCGAAGTCCGCATCGAGGATAAGGTTCCCTTGATCGGTAACAAAGACGCGATTTTGCTCAGATCGCCGAAGTTTTGCACTGGCCCCCATTCGACTGACCTCGTTCTGAACGAGTGGACACGCAAGGGGCAGCACTTCGAGTGGCACGGGTAGATTCAGACGCGGCGCCAGTTTTGAAGCATCGACGGCAACACAGAATCGCCTCGCCGCGTGTGCAACGATTTTTTCGCGCGTATGCGCCCCTCCGCCGCCTTTGATGAGGTTAAGGCGTGCATCCACCTGATCGGCGCCGTCGAGTGCGATATCAACGGCTTCATGCTCGTAAAGAGTAGTAAGCGGCACGCGGTGCTTAACCGCAAGCAGCAGCGACTGATGGGACGTGGGAACGCCCGCAATGGAAAGCCCTTCGTCAGTGATGCGTCTCCCCAGATATGTGATAGCGTGCGCGACCGTCGTCCCCGTTCCGAGCCCTACAACCATTCCGTCGTCGACCAATTCGGCGATCGATCTTCCAGCCGCTTCCTTCGCGATGCGTGAGGGCTCCATAGAGGAACACATGAATCGCTTGAGCTTAGCCGTTTCGATTTTATCCCGCTCGTGCAACAACGAAGCTATTTAGTCGAGGAGTACAATTTACAAATAAGAACTTGTTAGGATACGACACCCTGGTTAAAACGGAGGAAAAAAATGGGGATATTGGATCGTCTCACGACGATGATTAAGGCAAAAATCAGTTCGTTTCTTGATCGACACGAGGACCCACGTGAAACGCTCGATTACTCATATGAAAAGCAGCTCGAGCTGCTCACCAATGTAAAGCGCGGTGTCGCCGATGTCGTTACTGCAAAGAAGCGGCTTGAACTTCAGAAAGCAAAACTCGAATCAAACATCGAAGACCTAAACAATCAGGCCCGAGAGGCGGTAAACCTTGGACGCGACGATCTCGCCCGTGTTGCGCTCGAGCGGAAAAAAGACTCCATGGCGCAGATCGAGTCACTCACTGCGCAGATTGCCGATCTCGAAAATGAACAGACCAAGCTCGTAAACACCGAAAGGCGGCTCTCTGCCAAAGTCGAGGCGTTCAGAACGAAGAAGGAAACGATAAAGGCGCAATATTCGGCAGCAGAAGCGCAGGTCAAGATTACCGAGTCTGTGACTGGGATCTCCGAGGAAATGGCCGACGTCGGGATGTCAGTTCAACGTGCTGAGGAGAAGACAGAATCGATGAAAGCACGATCACAGGCGCTCGATGAGCTTATTGACGCTGGTACGCTCCAGGATTTGACTGGCGATCAGACAAAGGTCGAGGAGGAGCTGAGCAAGATCAAGTCGAGCGAGGAGGTCGATCAAGAACTCAAAATCTTAAAGCAACAGGTTCCTGTTAAGAAGAAAGCCAAAACGGAAGAGACACAGGAGGCACAGCAATGATCGTGCGCATCCTTGGCGATAACCAGTACGTGCTCGACAGCAAGTATCTCGACAAACTCAATGAACTCGATAACTGCATGGTCGACCATCTAGGCAGCGGGGAGGTCGACGAATTCCACAGCTGCCTACGCGACATGATTCACATCATTCGAGACAAGGGAACGCCGCTCGATCCGGCAGAAATACGCCCCTCAGATCTGATCGTCCCGTCACCCGACATGACGCCCGAAGAAGCACGAAAATTGTTCACAGAGGAGGGGGTCCTCCCGGAGTAGCCGCGAGACTAAAGCGGCACATCCCACAGAGGGTACCAACGCTCGAGCTCTTGCTCTATCGGTAGCTCAGGCCCTAGGACTGATCGAAGTCTGAACTCGTAGGCGTAGTCGCGCTTATGTTGCTTCGCGTCGACGGGCACAAAAGGATAAAACTTACCGCGCTTGTAGTTGTAAATCCAAAAGACGCTTTTTTGGTTTCGAAAAGGGAAAACCGCGCACAAGATCTGCTCGCCATATCCTCCATCGATCAGCGTTGAGCTTACCGCATGGATATCAGAGACTACGTTCTCGAACTGCGGGTCAGACACATTGACCCACGCGTAACCAAACGCGTCCTCTTTAAGCTCAAAAACGGTTTCGCTAATTTTGAGCAGCTCAGTGATCTCAGTCTCGCATTGGGCAAAGCCGCCCGATTCAACGGGTTTGAAACAGATGCCCGCCTTCCCCGTCGGCTGTAAGCTAAACTCAGTGCTCAACGTAATATAGGCAGTAGCCATTGAGAATAGATCGTTTACTTTCGGAGCTATCCCTTTCGTCCTTCCGAGCAGTGAGTCCAGAAATCCCATGGCAGTTTGACCTTCAGAGCGCTCCGTTCGGATTCGTCGTGCCACGGAGAGAGAAAGCGCCGCTAGTGCGCGGCCAAGTAGCTTTTCGCTGTGTTCCTTGATCGCTAGTCACTGAGGATAGTGGAGCCTTCTGGGGTAAAACGGAGGCTGCTCAAATCAGCAATGATTTGCACTGGAGACGTTAGGCGTTCATCGTAAGTAACGGTGACGCTGAACGAATCAGCGATTACCTCGACATTGATGATTCCTTTTCGCCGCGCAAGGAACTTGTCGAGCTCGGCCGCATCCGAGGCTTCCCGCAGCTCGTGCAAGCGAATTTTTACCCTCTTCACGTGTTTCTCATCAGCATTCATGAGTCTGCTTCGTATGTTGCTCCATCAGTAGATAAAAATGCCCCATCCTTTGTGCGTGAGGTGAGGCTCGAGCGCACGGCTGCTTCTAGATCATCGCACTCACAAAGCAAGAACTGCCATTAAGATGCTCGTCCCCCTAAGGGTCGAATATCCGCATTGGTGATCCCTTCTCGGATTTATGCTACCATATGAAACGGAATGCCCCGCTTGCAAAGGCACCGCGAATGACCTGCGGTTGAATGAAGCGCCGTTCGGATCAAACAACGGTTCTCTTCGAGCTCTTTCCGAAAGCAACATCTCAAAGCAGGAAAGAGGTCGCCAAGCAACAATTGCATCGGCAGGGACACAGTGTGTGATTTCAATGAGATCTCCAATGCCGCATGAAAGGAGACTCTATTCTTTCTCGAGAATAAGGTAAAGGAAGGAAACCGCTCCATATGCGTGAAGAAAGAGATGTCACTTGACCTATTATTAGCGAGATTGTCTATGACACTCTCTTACTAACGGTAAATTGTGACGAGCTGCAAAGGAGCGTGATTATGAATAACAAAGCGCAGCTTTATGCGAGAAGGCGGGAGATGTACCGTCTTCACGTGCAAAAATTGAACATGGCGGAGATTCTCGATAAGCTCTCGGCCAAGTATAGCATATCTAAACCGGCGCTGTGGCAGGACTGGCAAAAACGCACCAAGTGGGTTTACGACGTCTTTGATCTCGAGCCCGCTCGAGCGCAATATAGAAACGGATAACCCCATCCGCCAGCAGATTGGTCCTGAAATAGTAGAATATGATGGGTGCAAAGACGAGCGCTATGGGGCTATACTGGGAGTTGAATGGTGCTGGGACGACGATTTCGTTGGCACCTATGAGTAGGACAGACCTGGTGCTTAGTAGGTTCCTCAGAAGCATTCTCAATACACGCTGAATAAAAAAAAGGCGATCAAGAGACGAGTACTGCGTACAACGGTAGGCCTGCTACGTCGTCAGCACAAATGTCAGATCTTCTTGCAGTACTATCCATTATCGGAATATCGCTTGTAGCGATCACCGTTCTTGTCCACTTGCTTCCCTTAGTAATGCTTGCCGCACTTGTTCTGCTTGCAGTTTGGAGTTCATTCTTGCGATACCGCCCACGAAGATCTCTCGTCCGTTAGCATTCTCCGTTTGCTGGAATGGCAAACGACCGTTTTTGCAACTGCTTTAGAGAATTCGCCAAAAAAGATCGTTCAAAAGGGCGGAGAAGAAGATGCGTGCGTCAGGGGCATTGATAACGCAGGTGTCAGCGGGTCTCGTTTTGGAGCGTTATACACCAGGTCCAGCACTTCACAATGTAGTAGAACAAGTATAGAAAACGCATATTCTCTATACACTGACTATTTTTGACATGACGCAAACATAGATGTGGTCGTGTATAAGAAACAGCTCGGAAAAGGTCGGGAGAACGGAAGCACGTTCAAACCAGGCTGTGCTCTCCCGTTCTCCATTGCAATTAAGACCGAGCGCGCATTTCTAAAGCGACTGTTAACTTCATTCACCTCCAATGTGGTGAGCGCGGTGGCACATCGACTGCCTCGTCATCGTGCACTGACCATTTTCACCGCGCTCACCACTGACAGACGTTTTTTGATGCCACTTCTTCCTGCCCGCCCACCTTTCTCCGCGTCGGTGCGCCGTCAACTCAGGAGCGAAAATACGATTTAGGAGAGCACAGAGGGAGTGTATGTTGGCGGTCTGATCGAGTTTCAGTCAAGGAGGCAACGAGAATAAACAGTTGTTTAGCGATATGGAAGCCCCATACAAGAGGCGCCCCGTTAGCGTCCTTGTGCTCAAATGGCAGTGGTCAAAAACGAGGAGTACAGCGAGAAGCGCGGCAATTGGCAGGCGCGCTGTAGATGGAAGCGCTAATGTGGCCACAACGTCGGAAGATCGGTCGCTTCGGAAATCTCGCACCCAGCCTCGCTTAAGCGTTTATTCTGCTTCGTGGCGTGTCGAATCAAACCCTCGTAGTAGAGTGGCGGAACCTTCTTCCGAACGTAGCAAAGATCGCACCCACTCACGCTCTGTCCACAACGCGCAGCCGCCCTCCCTCTCGCTAAGTGTCTCGTGACGCTGGCGAATTGCCCGCAGAAGTCTAGATTGCAGCGCCTCTTTAAGCGAGAGCTGTCGCACATTTGCATCGGAGTAGGGCGAAACCGGACACGGCTCAAGATCCCCTTCAGGGCTCACGTGAACGAATCCTCGCCCCGCAGCAAGACACCCGCCAAACTGGTCCTCGTCTCCGGGAATTGTAATGAAGATTGCAGGAAATTGAGTGCGAAATCGCTCTGTTTTGTGCGCCAGCGCGCTCCGCTGCTCATCAGTTAAGATCCAGTCTTCAGTGCCTGCCTCCACTGAGACATACTCTAGGAAGAGAATAAGCTTAGCCCCTGCCTGGGTGAGGCTCTTGATGAAGCGTTCATCTGTGATTGTCGCGAAGTTAGACCGCGTTATCGTCAAAGAGCAGCCAAAAAAGATTCGTTTAGCACGCATCCGTTCCATTGCACTCTGCAGGCGCTTATGCATCCCGACACCTCGACGCTCATCAGTGTCGCGTTCGTCGCCCCCAACACTAATAACGGGGATGACGTTTCTCTGGTTTCGAAAGTGGTCAAGCGTGCCCTCATCGATGAGCGTTCCGTTCGTAACTATTGGGAATATAACGGAAGGGAAATCTCTGGTAATGGTCAAGAGATCCTTACGGATCAGTGGTTCTCCGCCTGCGAATAAAATTGCCGAGATGCCAAGCTCGTTTGCCTCAGCTACAAGAGTACGAAGCCGAGCGTCACTCAACTCCGGTCCTTTTGATTTGCCCTTATCATGCGCAAAGGCGTAGCATCCTTTGCAGCGGAGGTTGCACTTGCTTGTGACGCTAACGATAAGGAGGGCCGGCACGTGCAGGTCACTTTTCTGCCATTTCCGCCGCACGAGCGCCGCTTTCCTCTGCCACAAAATAGTGCGGAGAAAGAAGATGGATTTCGCAGGTTCCCTTAAGGTGATGCGGACGGCATCCCTGAAATAGCCTAAAATGGCGTCGTTAAGAGCGGGAATGTAGCTGTAGTCGTCCGCCGGCGTGCCGGCATCGGCCAACGTTGCCGCAGCCGCGGGCCTAGGCGGCTTATGTCGTCGGGATTGAGGCGCTTCTTGAATCATTTGTTCTGTCTAGTTATGTGGTAGGCCACTTGCTTCGGCTTCTAGATCCTCAATCGTATCATCTTCTCGTTTTTTCCCTCGCTCGCTGAGCCTCTATTTTGTGGAACACGCAACGCCGGTTGATTCGTAGCTTCAGACAGAAGGGGGCACTTTTTGGCAGCCATAGCTGCTTGCACGGGTGATGGATATATGATGTTGATTGTGTCCATCCATACTTTTTCTACAGGTTCCTTCTAAATCGGGATGTTTTTGGCTGATCATGCCACTGTAAAACATGGCGCTGATGCTCAACTACAGCGATTGGATATCAACGTCGCCTCGTATAAAGCCCCACGCTTTCTATTCTGCTAAGAACTCCTCCAGAATCTGAAGTCATTTGTAATAATCTTCGAGGAGGGGAGCTTGCAAGATGTCGTTGCGGGCACCTTCCGATATTACCTCGAACGCTCAACACATAACAGCGATGATAGGAACGGTGCTAGTTCGCCTGCGTCGACGCTACTCCCACAATTCAAGCGGGATCGTCGTCCCCCGGCACCGTTCGCACTCCCAGCACAGCACTCCGCGACGCTCGTCTTTACATCGTCCGCATTTGGCCATTCCGGCACCGATCTCGTGACGGGGGACACACTTCATTTCAGTATCGCTCATTATTTTCCTCCGATGGAAGATGAGAAGATGTTGACAATCTCGCGAGAGTAGTGAGTTTCGAGTGAACTCTGTTTTTCAACCCCGCTCATATGAGGTGGCCCCTCCGCTTGAGCATATTGCAGTGAAAGAATAGAGAATTCCTTTCCTGGAGGCATCTAGGATGCCTGAGCAAGTACCTACCCCACCTTAGTGATCATCGCTTACCGACCTCTTTCCTGCTCACCCTTAGCTCGGAAAGAGCTCCCACGCAAACAGAGGGGGCCGCCTAGACGGCTATCGAACAACTATAGAGGCTGCTTATTCTCTATACAGTGACTATTTCTGGCACAACGCGAACAAGGATACGGTCGTAAAGAACAACCTGCTCTGCAAAAAGCTCGGGAGAACGGAAGCGGATTCAAACCGCGCTGTGCTCTCTCGTTCTCCCTTGCAAATTAAGCCGAGCGTTAGTTTCTGGAGCGACTATAACCTTTCTACACGTGGTGAGCGTAACAGCATATCGACTGACTGCTTCTTTGTGCTGTTGACCATTTTTCACCGCGCTCACCACTGAAAAACCGTTTTTCGATACTGCTCGTTCTTCCTTAGGTCGACGGTCGTGTCAATGCGCTGTATCATCAGGAGAGGAAAGACGACTTAGGAGAGGAAATACGACTCTGGAGAGCACAGAAGAAATGTATATCGGCGGTCTCACGTAAGTCTCGCTTGAGGAGGTGAATCATGATAAATGCAGATCAGGTAGAAAAAGTGGTGAACTGCTATTACCACCTGTACGGGGAATGCGCGAAAGGCCGTCTGAGGGTGAAGGACGAGGCGTGCGTTTACTGTCTTGAACGCGCCCTCGATGATATTCGCTTCGCTCTCCACTCTGACGATACTTAGCGGATTTCGCGAACCACCTTTTTTCCATTGATTACGCTTTGCAACGGCTCGTGAAGATAATGAAGACCGATAAACCGCGCTGTTCAGTTTGTGGCGATTACACCCTTACGAAGGGGTGGGTGCTCAGTGATCACGAACTGTATTGCATTCGGTGCGCACGAGTGAAGAAATTCGTTAAAAGCAGCCCGAACTCGTGACTTTCAGTTGCCCGCAGCAAAGGTTTAGTTTTAAGATCCGTATTTTAGGTCCAGAAAAAGATGCAGAAGAACGGCCTTAGCGAATTGGCAGAGCGAAAAGGGCTGCGATCCGACGCTTCTCGCCTCCTTATCACAAAAAATGAGTGCGTTGCGCAAGAAAAAATTGCTCTGCCGCTTAATAGTAATAGCGGTCTCGTTGTTTTCGTCTCTTATGCGTGACGATATAGTCTTTGTCAAAGCCGTCATCAGCGAGTTTTCTGTTCCCCGCGTTTTCGTCAGCTACCTCCTGCTGAGAATCCTCAACAACGTACTTCTCGAGGATGAAATCCCACTTGTACGATTCATTCGGCAGGACAAACCACTTGAGGGGTTTCTCCAGTTTCTCTTTCGCTTGCATCTTCTTCTCTCACCTCCAAAATCAATAGTGGCGGGACAGTGACGTCAACGCTTGCCTCATAAACTATATAGAGCTCCCGAGTGGCGTCTTTGAGAGAGATGTCCGGCTGCGCAGCGCATCACGCCGAAATGCCGGCTTACGGCGCCCTTGTGCAAATAACTATGCTCTATAGACTCTCCTTACGACACGCTTAACCTTCCACACGCTGAAGAGGGACTAGTCACAACTCGGTTGTGGCTGTGCGTCCAAGGGTGCGGGCCTGCCTCGATCGACAAAAAACCTTCGGTCCGTCATCTTTTCTGGGCCAACAAACGGCTTGGATGTGCGATCCGGCCGTTTTTCACCCCCTTTCTATTTTTAAGCGCTATTTGCCACATTTCTCGCTGCCCCACGGACATCTGCAAAAAAAAGCAGGGAGAATATGGTCGAACGATCGCCTCCGCTTCCACGTGGACCAGAGATTGAATTACAGGTCCAACAGTAAGAGCAATACGTTCTTGTTGTAAGAAATGTGCTATTATGTTCAAACGCGTTCTTTTTCTACGCCTCTTGCACAACGTTCTTCGTATTGAGTGTCGCGCTAGGGACCTGTATACGCACTGTCCCGTGGCGTTAGTGCGCCCGGAACTGCACTAGTCTACGCGCGCAAGCATATGACTTTCGGCGTAGCTGCTCTACAAGAACGCAGGCGCGACTTTTTCACCAACAAATAGGTATTTACCTTTCTAGACAAACCGTTAGTTGATGATTGAGACAGAAGCGGTCCTCTTTGACGCTTATGGCACCGTGCTCGACGTCGGCACGTACCACCAAGACATAACCCAGCATGTCGTCCAGCAGGCGAATACGCTCTTCGGCATCACCACATCAGTTGACGAGTTTAACGCGTACTGGAGCGAAGAGTTTGAATTTGCATTTCTTGACGTGATCGCTTACTGTGGCGAGTTTAGAAATATGCGCGATCTTTATGGGATTAGCACGAGAAACGTCTTTCATCGTTACGGGATACAGGTGCCGGACACTTACGTTGCAGAGCTAAACTATACGTACAAAAAAATGCTCGACGAAGCGGTTTCTATTCTTCCGAATGTGAAACAGACACTCGATACGCTCTATGCACACGGACTCCGGCTCGGAATGGTTTCAAACGGAGACAACGAGGAGCTTTCGGCCCATCTCGACGGCGTCTCTGACCTTTTTGACGTAGTGATTACCTCTGAAGAGCTCAAAGTCTACAAACCGCATCCGCGAATATTCAACGAGACCCTTCAGAAAATGGGCGTAGCACGCGAAAACGCTGCCTTTGTCGGAGATACGATCACTTCTGATGTTTTGGGAGCAAAAAAAGCAGGGTTAACGGCTATCTGGTACAACAAAAAACAGCGCATTCCAAAGCCCGAAATACGCCCGGATTTTGAAATCCGCGATATGACAGAGATCCTAGAGATCGTAGAATGCAAGTCGTGATGCAAGGATCGTAACTGATTCTCACGCGTCCTCAGGCGCTTTGTCCTGCAAGTTGCGCCTCCATCTGCCGCAGTCGCTCTATCCGCTTTTCAATGGGCGGATGAGTCGACAAGAGGTTTAGCGCGGAGCCTCTCGATATCGCCGGTATGATGAAGAATTGGCTTATGCCTTCAACTTTGCGGATGTCCTCGGTTGGTACGCGTTGGACATAGCCGCTGATTTTAAGCAGTGCACTGGCGAGGTTTGCCGGGTGTGCTGTGATGATGGCAGAGCCACGATCGGCCGCATACTCGCGGTAGCGCGACAGCGCCCGCGTGATGAGAAAGCTAATGATCCATATCGCTGCGAGCGCGATGAAGAAAAGAAAGATGTTATTGTCCCTTCGGTTTCCACCTGCTCCGATGAAGAACCAGTAGCGCATGAGGAAACCCGCAATCGTCGTGACGAAGCTCGCGATGGTCATAACGAGCATATCTCTGTTCTTGACGTGTGACAACTCGTGCGCAAGCACCGCCTCCACCTCAGGCTCTTCGAGTCGTTGAAGGAGTGAACTGGTGACGGCTACCACGGCGTGCTTTTGGTTACGGCCCGTCGCAAAGGCGTTCGGAACGGGGCTGTTTGCTATGGCCACCTTTGGCTTAGGTAGGTCGGCCATAGCGCAAAGGCGTTCAATCGCGCTGTGGAGCTCCGGGGCCTCATCCTCGCTGACGATGTGGGCGCCGCTCGCGGCGAGCACTACCCGGTCTGAGAAATAGTACTGCGCTCCAAGAAACAGTGCCACAAAAACGGCTATGAGCGCGATGTTTCGCACGTAGAGCAAGATGATGCCAATGAACGCGACGTATACGATCCCAAGCAAAATCATGGTCAGCAACATGCGGGCTGAAAGCCCGATGTCACTGCCCCACTTACCTTTCATATGTTGTAATCACCCGGTTGTCTGTTTATCACAATTAATATGCGCGCTTGAGCTCATAAAGATACCGTCAGTCGGTTCAATCGTATTCTGCCACCGCTTTGCACGTCGAGGAGCGTCCTGCCACCTTAGCAAGGGTTTATAACGAGGCAGCCACGTTAGCTACCAATGGAGCGTTATGCCTACTAATTTCAAAAAAGAAACGCCCGCTGAAGCCATCGACTGGGATGAGTTCCATCCTACAACTCCATATGACGTTTACGTGCCGCACACGCCGCCGCGCAAGAAATGGTCAATCGTCCTGGGCATCTTGCTGTATCTCATAGGCCAATTTAGCGTGTCGCTCTTTTTGCCGCCCCTTCTTATCAGCACGGGCATAATCGCGTCGCGCGAAGCGCTCAACATATCCTCTGGAGTTGTCACCCCCGCGACCTTATGGCTTTTGAACGTAGCGAATATCGTTTCCATTGCGCTCATCATAGCAGTCGTTCTCGGTTTCTACAAGGACAAGCTCGCTTCACTTGGATTCACCACGAAAAAAATACCGAAAGCGCTTCTCTATGGCGTTATAGGATTCATCGTTGCCTTTATCATCGCGGGCATCGTCGGCTATCCCATTCAACAACAGTTCGGCGTCGATCCGACGCAAGAAGCGCTATCACAAACGGCCAGCGTCCCGGGACTTTTACCCCTCCTCTTCTTGTCTGGAGTCATCATCGCCCCCATCGCAGAAGAGATCGTGTTTCGGGGGTACCTCTACAAAGCCTTCAGAGATCGCTTTAAGCCCTCATACGCGATCTTCCTGAGCGCCGCACTCTTTTCGGCCATCCATTTGGAGCTGCTGGCCGCTGCTCCGCTGTTCGTTATCGGCATCGTTCTCGCGTACGTGTACGAGAAGACGGGCAATTTGATGGCTCCGATTACGTTGCACGTGCTCAACAACGCGGTTGCCTTCCTATTTGTGCGCTAGGTGCCCACCACTGAGAGGCATCTCTGCATCATTTATCCACGCTGAACAATAAAGCGTATCGATGTAGGGCTGCACGGCTGAGCTAGCTTTATAGGCCAGATAAGCTCGCTGACGGCAATCAGAGACCTTTAGCCGCGAAATCATTCTTAAATATGAGGTTATATAAAGTTGTAGTATTCACTGGAGGCTTTAGATGAGCGGCATTATCGGCATCTATCGCTTTGATGGCAAAATCATCGACTCAAGTGAGCCACACCATATGATCGACCGCCTCGCCCACCGCGGCCCGGACGGCTCGGGCACTTGGCACCGCGGTCCAGTTGGCCTCGGCCAATGCATGCTCTGGACCACCCCCGAGTCCCTGCACGAGCAGCTCCCATTGGTCAGTGACGACGACCGCTGCGCCATCACCGCCGACGCCCGTATCGACAACCGCGACGAGCTCATCACCGGCTTGAGACTCGTTACTCCTCCAGCAGAGATCACCGACAGCCAGCTCATCCTCCACGCCTATGAACGCTGGGGCGAGCACTGCGTCGACCACCTCCTCGGCGACTTCGCCTTTGCGATCTGGGACGACGACAAACAGCACCTCTTCTGCGCCCGCGACCACATGGGCGTCAAGCCGTTCTTCCACTACTGCTCTGATACGCTCTTCGCCTTCGCCTCTGAGATTAAGGCCCTCTTCTGCCTGCCTCAGGTGCCCCGCGAGATAAACGAGGTGCGGGTGGCATGCTACCTCGCCGCGATCATGAAGGACAAGCAGATCACCGCCTACAAAGATGTTCGACGGCTGCCTGCGGCATATTCTATGGTCATCACGAGCGAACAGGCAGACGTGCGTCAGTACTGGTCTCTCGATCCGACCCGTGAAATCCGCCTAGACTCTGATGATGCCTACGCAGCTGCATTCCGTGATATCTTCTCCGAAGCCGTCCGCTGTCGGCTCCGGAGCGCTTTTCCCGTTGGGGCAGAGCTCAGCGGCGGCCTAGATTCCTCCTCGGTCGCCTGCGTTGCGCGACAGCACTTCGTAGGAGGTGGGGGGCCTCCTCTCCCCGTATTTTCCCTCACCTTTGACGCGACCCCTGAGTGCGACGAGAGCGCTTATGCGAACGCCTTAGTCGCTCAAGGTAGAGTGGTGCCACATTGGATCCCCACTGGAGCCTTAAGTCCGTTCAAAGCGGTATTAAAGATCGTCTCCCAGCAAAATGAGGAGCTTACCACTGCGCCTAACTTATACCTTTCACACGCCAGTGCGGATATGGCCCAGCGTGCGGGCATCCGAGTCCTCTTAACCGGCCTCGACGGGGATACGACCGTGTATCACGCGCCTGAGTATTTTTTGGAGTTGGCCCGCACCGGGCGGTGGAAGACACTTGCCGAAAACGTCTACGAGTTCTCAAAGCTCCGCGCCGATCTGACCACGTGGAAGGTCTTCAAAATGGGAGTCCTTGCGCCCATCGCGCCGGGCCCGTTCCTCCAAGTGTGGCACCTCGTGCGGCGGCAGCACGCCCCCGTACACGTCAATGCAGAGTATATCAACCCTACATTTGCCCGTCGTGTCGGACTCGCTGCGCTTCAAGAGGCGCACAAGAAAATGCTAAAACCGGATAAGACCGTAAGAGAGGGACACTACCAGAGTCTTACAAGTGACTACATCGAGCTCGCATTGGAGGAAAAAGACCGAATATCGGCTCCCTTTGGCATCGAGCTACGCCACCCGTTCTTTGACAAACGGCTAGTGGAGTTCTGTCTCGCGCTGCCTGCAGAGCAGAAGATGCGGGGCGGGTGGACCCGCGTAGTACTACGTCACGCGATGGACAAGCTTCTCCCGCGAGAGATTCAGTGGAGACCGAGCAAGTCAAACCTCGGTCCGGGTTTCGTGCGCAATCTAGCAACACATGACGGGCCCCTTATTGAAACGGTCTTGACGAACCCCCCGTACGACCTTGGGCAATTCGTTGACGTGTCCAAGCTGCGCCGTGTCTTTGAGCGCTTTAAGTGTCACCCTACAACGGGCGATGCGATGGTCCTATGGCGCGCTGTAAACGTCGCGCTTTGGATTTCCGTAAGCCCCGCTCAATCGCCAACAGAGTGAAAGCATAAGAGTTAAGTGCAGCAAGTGCCACTGCTTAGATTGTCATATGGATAACGACAAACGCCTCTGGAGTACGCCGCATCTCGTGACGCTGGGGGATATCCAAACGCTGACGGAAGATTTGGAAGGAGAGACCCCAGCGGACGACCCGTATGGGAGCTCTCCCCTCCCTTAGAGTTCTGTCTCGCGCTGCCTGCAGAGCAGAAGATGCGGGGGTGGGTGGACCTATATGATGTGCCATTTTGGCCCATTCTCCATTTTGATGGCTCCGATTACGCTGTACGTGCTCAACAACGCGGTTGCCTTCCTCCTTGTGCGCTAGGTGCCCGTCACCGTACGAGTTTCGCAATGAAATCCCCGACATGGGCGCCCACCGATTGTGCAACTGGCGCGCACTTTACCCGCATCAAATAGGCGACTGGCTTAAAGGGATATTCAGAGAGCATTTCGTAATTAGCCATCCCTTTTGCGATAATAAGCGAAGCACGGGGCAAAATATCTCTCAACTCAGCCGAGACCTCATCGAGTTTTATACCGATTGCGTTTGAACCCGTCGTGAGGACTCGGTCGGCGACTTTGTCCAGCCCGAACTCCCACACGTCTTCGATCGTGGCGTCCGTGAGGATGTGTCCCCCGCGGACGACGAGGGTCACGCGTCCGCCGAGCTTGCGCAGCTGTTCTATGAGCAACCCGTCGTATACGATCTCTCCGACGTTATCGGCGACGTATATGACGTCCTTAATGAGCGGCTTTATTGCGTCCGTATCATCGACGTCTAGCCCATGCCGGTAGATCATAGCGACTTCCTTTTCAAAATCATCAGTTGCTACTTCAAAACCGAGTACGCCAAAATCAAAGGTATTTCCAATAATCGCGGCGATGACGGCGCTACGAAAGGGATCATTGCTCATTTCAATGATTGATCGAACCGTGGGCAAGAGTTTCACCGCGGTCTCGTTGGCGAGTTTTTTCACTTGGCGGTACGGATCGTCATCGCCAAGCACTCGGTACACCGCCCTGTGCACTTGCGTCGAAAGAAGTGCTATAGGGCCATCAAACCCCGTGCTGCACATCGCTTTAACTGCCGCTTCCTCCGCTTTAAGCTGCGTCGCGATATGATTCGTTGAAAGCTTCGCTTCATATAGCACGCGCGATATAAGACACGGGATACACTCAGGATGCACCTTCATATAAATCGGCCCGGGGGCGCACTGCGCAGAAGAGTAGAAGCGCTTATCGGGTATAAATGCTCACGTGAGAAAGCGATGAAAGTCGGCGAACTTGGTGAGCGGGCGCTGGTGACCCTGATGGCTGAGCTGATTGAATGTAACGCAGTCCTCTGTCCAGGGGCTGACGATTGTTCGGCGGTCGCATACGACGACCAGTATTTGGTCGTCACAACCGATATGTTGCATAAGAAAACGCACTTCCCACGTGAGATGACCGGTTATCAGGTCGGCTGGATGACCACCGCCGCGACCTTAAGTGACATCGCCGCGATGGGGGCTTCGCCCGTCGGCGTTACGATGGCCGTCGGGATTCCCCGCGATACTGACGTCACTTTTGCGCTTGACATTATGCGTGGCTGTAACGCTTGCTGCACGCAAAACGGAACCACGCTTCTCGGTGGCGACACCGATGAGCACGACGAACTCACACTCGTTGGCACCGCCATAGGCACCGTGCATCAGGACAAGATGCTAACGCGGGCGGGAGCGAGAGTCGGGGATGTTGTGTGCGTTACGGGTGAGCTAGGCCTCGCTGCCGCGGGCGTCAAAATGCTGCTCGAAAGCCGAGTTGCAGACCATAACCTGCGGGGGCGTGCTCTTAAGAAACTTTTCGAGCCCCAGCCGAGAGTCGCCTACGGGCAAGCGCTTGCCGATTCGGGTGTGGTAACGGCACTCATCGACACGAGTGACGGGCTCAGTCTCTCCCTGTACGAGCTGTCAAAAGCAAGCAACTGCGGCTTCTATCTGCGGGCGGCTGATCTTCCTATAAGCGAGGAGGCAAAATCGGTGAGTTACGACCGATGGGACGAACTAACGCTGTCCATATACCGCGGTGGCGATTATGAGCTCTTGTTCACAGCGAGACACGGGTTACTAGCCGCTATCCCCATTCCGTACACCGTCATCGGCAAGGTCACGGAATCTGGGATGCAGCTCGAGGTCGATGGCGTCGTACAGGAGCTTAAGGCCGAAGGGTACGAACACCTGACCGCGTCCGGACCGAGGGTGTAGCCGCAGGCTGGCTATCTCAAGCGCGACGGACTACCGAAGACCTGAGAGGAGATGCCCAGACCGGTGCAGTTGTTATACAAAACTGACGAAAGCAGCCCTATGACCTCACCCCTCTGCAGGATAGGCGCGCCGCTGTCTCCAGGTAAGGGCATGTTCGCGCACGGAAACGCGAATCGGTTGAGGTTTCTTCCGGTGTCAATAACTCGACACGCGATGCGCCGATCGTAAGTGACGAGCTCCGCCGGACCGAAGCAGGCACGTCCGATTGCAGAGAGCGTCGCGTACTGAGGGGGGACCTCAATAAGCGCCAGATCGTAGTCATTGAAGAGACGAACGACCGTGCTTTCGTGTCCGTCAACGACAACCTTGGTGCCGACCGAGCCGTTACCATAGCGGATAACGTGGCCTGCGGTGATCGCGCACACGCGCTCGTTGTACGGGATGATGGCACCAACCGTTCCGCGAATCGCTTTGCTTGTCACTAAGCATCCCTCTGCGATCACGTCTATTCTTCACCCCGCAGTCGTTTGAGGAGCGCATCCGCACCGGCAAAACCGACCGTTTTTTCACTTCCGTGCATGATGTCGAGATGCGCGATGCCGAGACACGATGCGATCGGTCGCTCGAGCATCCCACCGAGGATGAGATCAATGTGCTTCGCTTTGCACCGCTCGAGGATGATCTCGTGTTCCGGAGCGACGAGTACCTCGCACCGCTCACTGACGAGTTCGCTCAGTCGCGCGGCCGTGTTAACGTCGAAGTCTGATACGACAAGGGCTGGTTCAACCCCATACTCCTTGAGGAAGTTTGTAACGGAAATTGCCCGCGTCGGACCACCGATCACCGCGACCTGTTTCCCCATTATTTCAGGAGCTTCGACGTGGTGCGTTGGCACTGTTGCGTCCAAATCCAGTGAGACACCAAGTGCATCGGCGACATGGGCGAGAAAGCGCGAGGTGGCTTCATGGCCAATAGGGAGCTCTTCTATAAGGTATGGCATATCGAACTGCTTCTCTAACTGCTCGGCAGCATCCCTACCGGTAGCTTCACAGAGGACCACGTTCAGGGCCGCCGAGGCCGTGTGCTCGATCTGACGCACGGTGGCACCTGCCGTGAGGACCGCGTTGACACGAACACCGATGAGCGCCAAGACGCGCTTGAGCTCTCTCAGATCAGGGCCTGCCCTCAACAGGCCGACCAGATTCACGGAAAGCTTGTCACGGGAGCGGGGGGGCTCAACGAGCGCTTCAACGAGTCGCCTGATCGTCTCGCTATAGCCAGATCGGTAATCGCCCTCAAAGCCACCAGAGTCTATGCCTAGTACCTTTGCCTTCGTCTGGACTTCTTTTACGACGCTTTCAACGTCTTCACCGATGATGCTGGAAGCGCAGCACGAGAGCACGGCGATGAGGGCGGGGTCAAACTCATCATCCAGTTCAATGATCGCACTTTTGAGTTTCTCTCCGGCGCCAAAAATGACGTCTTTTTCATCCATGCAGGTCGAATAGACATTGGTCGTCTTGTCACCCCGCATGCCCAGGATGTAATTGATATGATAAACGCAGCCTTTCGGGCCGTGGACCAAAATGACGCTGTCTCTAATGTTGCTGATCGCCTTTATGGTGCCAAAGAGCTGACACGTGGCGCGAGGAATCTTAGCTGCACTCTTGAGCAAACCTGCCACTCTCGCTGTATACTAGTATTACATGTACCCGACTCGTCGTATAAATACCGGACTTCGCTACGCGTAACTCAGCAGCATCGAAGCTACCACGAGCAGCTGTTAGCCACACCATGTGCTTCCTGCACGATCCAAGCAGATCTCTTCCAGCGGCTGTCGGTGCTCGAAGTGGCGCTTGAGGCTCTTGAAACCCGCGAAAGCCGACGTCAAATACTTCTCTGAAAAAACTGCTTCGTGCTCATCGACGACCTTATGACTGGAAGAAGACCTCGATTTGCGTTTTTTATCGCGAAATAACTGAATTTCGAAAAGTTTAAATGCAAAGAGTCGTGTAAACGCGTAATCTACAGAAATTAAATCCCGCACGATGAGGGGGTCACGACATGACCGAGGCAGAAATGTTGATATGTACCCGCTGCGGCAAGCCGCTACGAATGAATCCTTTTAACGGCTACAGCCTATGCCCATTTTGCATCTCAAAGAATGAGCACAAGGCAAAGGATGAGGTTTGGTCCGTCGACAGCAAGGTTTCGAGCTAGCATCACCCAGTGGCCATAGGCAGTCTTACCTTTTTTAAGCAGCAGTCGCCCTAAGAGTGACTAACGAGCCACAAAGACGGATGAATGGCTAAAGCCCGGTGAATTCTCCTAACACGACGCTTCTTCGCCAAACAAATAAACAAAGCTTGTGGAGACAGCATTATTTTCTTTGAGCTAAGAGAGGCACAGTCAATAGGCTTTGCTATTAAGCGCCGCATGAAATTAACGCAACAGTAATAAGCGCGGCTTTCAGTTCTCGTCATGAAACGTCGTTCACGAGACCTCAGGATAAGGAGGGGATTTCGATAAAGGTTATAGCTTTTAACGGCAGTGCGCGCAAGGATGGCAACACAGCCATTCTTATTAAGCAGGTGCTTGGCGAACTCGAAAAAGAGGGCATAGAGACCGAACTGATTCAGCTCGCAGGAACACAGGTCCAGGGTTGCATCGCGTGTTCGGAGTGTTTCGAGACGCTCGATCAGCGCTGTGTCGTAACTAACGATTCGGTAAACGACTACATCGCCAAGATGCTCGAAGCAGACGGGATCATCTTGGGTTCGCCAACGTACTTCGCTGACCTCACGCCCGAACTCAAAGCGCTTATTGACCGCGCTGGCATGGTAGCTCGCGCAAACGGCGACATGTTCAAGCGCAAAGTTGGGGCTGCAGTCGTAACGATGCGACGCGCTGGCGCCATTCACACCTTCGACTCGATCAATCATTTCTTCTTCATTGGTCAAATGATCGTTCCCGGTTCGAGTTACTGGAATATCGGTATCGGCCGAGCTATTGGTGAAGTAGAAAACGATGCTGAAGGCATGGCCACGATGACCACTCTTGGCAAAAACATGGCGTGGCTCCTTAAGAAGCTGCACGCGTGATTGCTGAAATTCATGCCGGACGGTGTAACAGGCGGCTTGGCTCGCGTTCTAATCATTTACGACACGCGATACGGCTCTACGAAAACCGTTGCGCGGTGGATAGCTGAAGGGGCAGCAAGCGAAAGACATGTCGAGGTGGTAGTACGGAACGTCGCCGAAGCTGATCCGCGCGGTTTCGACCTCATCGTGATTGGCTCTCCGATTTACGAAGAGCATCCGCTGCCTAGTGTGGTGAACTTTCTTGCCGCGAACCGCGATCGCTTAATCGACAAAGACCTGGCGCTTTTCGTTGTGTGCGTGGACTACGGGGCAATGCCTAAAGAGGAGCTCGTGCATCGGTACGTGGCAGACTTGCAAGCGCGCGCTGCAGGGCGCGTTCGAGCAATCGAGGTGTTTGGCGGATATCTTGACGTTGAGAAGCTCTCGGATACGGACAGGAAGCTCATAGAGGATTTTGCTAAACTTATGGGGGTTCCGATTACGCAAGTGAACAAGCTTGATAAACAGAGAGCGCGCAAATTCGGAGCGCAGGTTGCTCACTTCCTAGAGCGACCTTAGCTGTTGAATGACTGGATCAACTCCTGCTTGAATCATACGCTCACCAAGCATTACTGCCAAAGTAGCTTCGGCGGCTCGGGCCGGCCAGTCGCTAGATGATGATGGGGCGGATAATGCGCGAAGTTCCAACATTCTGGCGAAATGAGGGTTCTTCTCTCGGACTCACGGCGCCGCAGCCACTTGCAAACGAGCAGTGTGGCACGAACACAATCAAAGAGAATATCTGCTCTGAAAACATTCAAACTGCGGCGACCGCGCCACCGCAGAATAGTCCTCAAAAGAAAACATGAATCTTACTGACCTCGTACTGATCGCCATTCTTATTTCGGATCTTCTTTTCGCTATTACCATTGTCTTTTTTGAGAGGAAAAATCCGGCTGCTGTCTGGGCCTGGCTGTTGGTCCTGTTCTTCTTACCCGTCATAGGGTTTGTTCTGTATGTGTTCCTCGGCCAGAACTATCACAAAAAAAGGATGTTTCGGATGAAGCAAGACGCGGATGCGGCCTTCCGGAGCCTCGTCGAATTGCAGAAAAGTGAGCTGAAAGTAAGCGCGATACCTGCCACCGAGCATCTTTCTGCTGCGTTCCGCCGTATGGTGCTGATGCTTGTCGAAGACAACGGGTCAATACTCACGACTAACAACCAGATCAAAGTGTACACAGACGGTAATGAGAAATTCTCTGATCTGCTTACCGCGATCAAAGCAGCGCACGACCATATCCATCTCGAGTATTACATCTGGAGGAATGACGCGCTTAGCCGCGAGATACGAGAATCGCTTACAGAGCGCGCGCGAGCAGGAGTTGCAGTCAAGCTCCTGTGCGATGGGCTTGGCTGTGCCCACCTCCCGACACATTTTTTTGACGACTTTAAGCGCGCCGGAGGGCAGGTAGCATTCTTTTTCCCTTCTCTGATGCGGTCCGTAAATCTACGGTCCAATTTCAGAAATCACCGAAAAATTGCCGTCATTGATGGAGAGACCAGCTTCGTCGGCGGATTCAACATCGGCGATGAGTACCTCGGAAAGGTCAAAAAATGGGGGTACTGGCGCGATGCCGCTGTGCGAATTGCCGGAACGGCGGTTTTATTGTGCCAACTCCGCTTCTTCTTCGATTGGAACTATGCAGCAAAGGGGCGGCAGCTAGACTACGAGCATCGCTATTTCCCTGATATTTCCACGTCCGCTGGGGCGCCCGTGCAAATCGTCTCAGGGGGGCCGGATACTTATTGGAACCCAATTAAGGAGTCCTATCTGAAGATGATCAACTCTGCAACGGATACGATCTATATTCAGACGCCGTATTTCATCCCTGGCGACAGTGTGCGCGACGCGCTCCGAATTGCAGCACTTTCTGGCCTTGACGTCCGTATCATGATTCCAAACCGACCAGATCATCCCTTCGTCTATTGGGCAGGGCTTTCCTTCCTCGGGCAGCTGCTCGACTCGGGCATTCGGGCTTACGCCTACGACAACGGATTCCTTCACGCAAAGACGATCGTGGTGGACGAGGCAGCCGCGTCAGTTGGGAGTGCAAACTGGGATTTGCGGAGCTTCGGGCTCAACTTTGAGACGAACGCGATTATTTATGATACCGCTGCGGCGCAATGCTTAAAAGAGGCGTTCTTAAAAGACCTGAGCGTTTCTACCGAGCTTACCCCTGAACGTTATGCGAACCGTTCTGTAACCATCAAACTAAAGGAGTCGATCTCCCGCCTGTTTTCAGCTTTGCTTTAAACCGGGAGGGTTTTCGACGGGGGTTTCGATTTGGACGCCGGCTTAAGAGGGGATTGAGATAACCAGCTGGCGCGTCCCGTACGCTACGGATTTCCAACTTCAGAGTGTAGAGAACCCGGCTAATCTAAAAACATTCTGTCGCAAGACGAAAACCGCGAGATTGAACTCAGTTAACCGAGTCCAATCTCATTTTGTCTTTGTTCTCAACCATATTCGTTTGTGGGATCGCCAACGCACCAAAAAACCTTAAAATGCCCTTATCACATGAGACTCGGCGACAAAGAAGTAGTCGTCGACGCACGGCGAGTAGAGCGAGGATGAGGATGAAGAAGCCGCGCCATATACGACATCGCGCTTTCAGGCGGAACCTGCAATTGGCAATGGCGACGTTGTCAGAAAAAATAGGAAGCGATCAGTTCGAGCCTAGTGCCTTTCAGATCGAGCAGGTGTCTGTGGCCATTCCCGACTTGAACCCTGCGTTCCACGGCTACAAGATCGCAAGCATTGCAGATATTCATTTAGGCCAATGGCTCACCCCAAAACGTTTGGACGGCGTTGTTGGCCTGATCAACCAGCAGCATCCTGACTTGGTCGCCATTATTGGCGATCTCTTCTCTTACGAGGTTGATCGGCTTTCAGCGGAGATGGCTGCATCACTGAATAAACTGAGCCCTAAGGACGTGAGCGTCGCGGTTCTCGGGAATCACGACCACTGGGTCGGCGAAGCAACCGTTCGAGAGATACTGCGGCGCAGCGGTATCATCGACCTAAGCAACGACGTTCACACCATGTATCGAGGAGATGCAGCGCTACACATCGCCGGCGTCGATAGCGTTACCCTCCACAAACATCGCTTGGACGTCGTGCTCGCCAAGCTTCCGCCGTCGGGCCCAGCAATCCTGTTAGCCCACGAGCCAGACTTTGCTGACGTGAGCGCGACGACTGGGCGATTTAGCCTGCAGATCTCAGGGCATTCGCACGGGGGCCAGCTGATCGTCCCTGGCATCGGAACGCTTGTACGCGGCCCGCACGCCAAGAAATACCCGCTTGGTCGGTATCTAATCGGCGAAATGGTCCACTACACAAGTCGTGGCCTCGGAACCAACGTGTTCTGGATACGGATTAATTGCCCGCCGGAAATCACTGTTTTTACCTTGGCGAGCAAGGAGAGTTCATAGTGGATAGCAAGCCACGGTCCTATTTGCGCTACGTGTATCGAACGTTGGTGATTTGGGTCGGCGAGGCCGTTGGTCTCCTCCTTCTGATATACTTGATTCCCGGACTGAGCGTCAACAGTTTTGCTACTGCACTGACCTTCGTAGCGGCGCTAGGCATTGCTAATGCGATCTTATGGCCAGTTCTCTCCCGATTCACGCTTCCGTTCCTCGCATACACCTTCGGCGTAGGAGCGCTGCTGCTAAACGCGTTATTGATATGGCTCACGAGCAAGTTCGTCTCCGGTGTAACTGTCGAAGGACTGGGAGCGCTCATTTTGACGCCGATCGGGTTAGCAGCAATAAATGTCGTTCTCGCGAGCCTCCTGACGAGCGATGATGACGCGTGGTACTACCGCAACGTCTTGAGAAGAAAGGTCAAAAACGCGAGGGGCGCGATGCAGACAGACACAGCAGGCACCATTTTCCTAGAGATCGACGGCCTTGCAGAATCGGTGCTGCGCAAAGCCGTCGCCGAGGGATACGTGCCGACGCTCGCCAGCTGGCTGGAACGAGGAAGCCACAAGATTGCCTCGTGGGAAACCGACTTGTCGAGTCAGACCGGCGCAAGCCAAGCGGGCATCTTGCACGGGAAAAACAAAGATCTTCCCGCGTTTCGCTGGGTGGAGAAAGAACACAACAATAAGATCATGGTCTCCACGGGCCTATCTGATGCACCTCAGATCGAAGCGCGCATCTCGAATGGGCAGGGACTTTTAGCGATTAACGGCGCGAGTCGCTCAAACCTCTTTTCTGGAGACGCCGAGGACAGTATTTTCACCTACAGCCGGCTCAAAGATATGAAGCGCTTCTACACGAAATCGTGGTATTATTTCTACTCGAATCCCTCTAACTTTCCGCGCATTATCGCACTATTTATTTGGGACGTTATCGAAGAGTTCTTCGGTCGCGCGCGACAACTGGTCTTAAACGTCAGGCCGCGATTGCGCAAGGGGCTGTTCATCTACTATCTGACTCGCGCCGGTGCCAACGTTTTTCTGCGCGAGATTACCACTGATACGTTAGTAGGCGACCTTATTACGGGGCGCGTTGACGTGGCCTATGCGACCTACGTAGCGTACGACGAAATAGCCCATCACAATGGCATCACCGACAGCGCCGCGTTTCACGCGCTCAAGCAGTTGGACAAGCAGTTTTACCGGCTTGAAAAGGCGGGGAACTATGCTCCGCGGCCTTACCATTTTGTTGTGCTATCTGATCACGGACAGGCGAACGGAGCGACCTTCAAGCAGCGGTGTGGATTCGACCTCGAAAGCCTCGTGAAGAAACTTATTGGCGAGGATATCAAAGTGTTCAGTGCTCTTGACTCAAATCAAGACCACTTTGGCCAAGCCATAGCTGATCCAATTGTTCAACGAGAGCAGTACGTCGTTCAAAAAGTCAAACCGGCCGTTGAAAAGGTTGGGCGTAAACCGCGAAGCCAAAAAACGTCTGCTGAAGAGGCGCAGGTTATCGTATTGGCGTCGGGCAACTTGGGCCTCGTCTACCTGACTGAATGGCAGGAGCGTATGAGCTACGAACAGATCAACGACGCGTTTCCCCACCTAGTTCCAGGACTGGTCAGCCAAGAGTGGATAGGCTTCGTCATGGTGCGATCGCATGTCCACGGACCCATCGCCATCGGCGCCAAAGGCACCTATTATTTGCGTGATGAACGTTATGAAGGAGAGAACCCGCTAACTAATTTCGGCCCACGCGCTGCCGAACACTTGAGGCGCACCGACGGTTTTCGTTACGTCGCGGACATTTTGGTCAACAGTGCGTACGACCCCCAGAGAGACGAGGTCGCTGCATTCGAGGAGCTGGTCGGGAGTCACGGAGGCTTGGGCGGGACCCAGTGCAAGCCATTCGTGTTGTTTCCCGCTGAATGGGATCTGGACCAGAAAGAGATCGTGGGCGCTGAAAAACTGTACGAGTTGTTGAAAAGGAGACTGCCATCTGTGCAGGCAAAACCATAGGCAAAGATCGAGGGAGCGTGCTTCAAGGCACCCAGCGAAGAACGAATCAATCGCTGCCTATATACCCCTAAAGCGACGAGAACGAAAAATAGCCGCCGACGCACACATCTCACTCAATACAATTATCGTCCGTTCTACCGGACAAGCTTCCGCTGATCTCGGCGGAGAGGCCGCTATTCTCAACCTCAAAAACGGCGTCTATTACGGCCTCGACACGGTCGGCGCCCGAATCTGGGAGCTCATCGAAACCCCCCACGCGGTGCGTGCGGTGCGTGATACGCTCCTTGACGAGTATGACGTCAACGCCGAACGCTGTGAGCGTGACCTCATCGACGTCGTCGACGATGGGTAAGGTCTGTCGGTTTTAGTTTGTGTGCTAGAGAGCGAACGCAACTCGTCGCGCGATGTGAGATTGGATGATGGACTCACGGCAATCTTCCGTCTATTGTTTGTCTGTGTCCGAACCACGTGATGCGCGTTCCTGCTAAGGCAGCGGGACATCATCGACGTATTCTCAAATCTCGCTTTGGTCTGAGACGAGCAAGCGAAATCCAATTTTGAGCTGAGCTTACTACCGATGCTCGCAGCATTTACCATTCATAACCGATATTTGAGAAGCTGCGGACTCGCCAATGCAAGCTTCAGCGCGAGTCGCAAGGGACGTATCGCGAAATAAAGCCCCGTTATCTGCGCCGGCAAGGGCAACGCGTCATAATCGTCAGGTGAGGGTACTAGGCCGACAAACAAGAAAATCTTGAGCTTGTCCCTAAAACGTTCTTTCATGCCAATATTCTGCAGAATCCAAATGTGCTGCGGTAGTGCCTCAGTTTCTTCGAAAAGCTGCCATTTCACGCGCGTAACAACTTTCTGCACTGATCGGTCACTTTTTATCTTATGCAATGCGCCCTTAGGCACAGGTGCGTCAAGAAGGTCGGCTGCCAAAAGAAGACCTGCATAGAACATTCTGCTGCAGTGTGAGTGGTGCGCTTTCTCTTCAAGATGTTCCCAATTGATCAGTGGAAACGCGCGAATGATTTCCGCGATGTCGCAGATCCAACGGAGATGCATTCTGGGATGTTTTACGGCGTGTATGCAGGAGTATAGGAGTAAGTCTTCTGGCGAGAGCGTGTGTATCGTACGGCCGAACAGTGGCATCAAGCGTGCGTCGCTAAACAAGTCAGCAATATCGTGCTTGCAGGCGGCTCGCTTCCCGGCCAAATCCCAGTGGAGGTCTATTGCGAGCCACTTCTGCGCCATACTGACGAACGGGTATTCTGTGTCCTGTCGGCGGTCTATGGCGTCTTTGACGTGACTGCCTGAATGCCTTGGGATATAGCCAGCTGACGAGAGTAACTTCGTCGCACGGGCTAGGTCCTGCTTCCGAATCAGGATATCGAGATCGCCGTACGTCCTGAGCGCAATATTCTTGTACACGTTCACAGCGAAAACGGGGCCTTTGAAAGGTATGACGGGGATGCCATCCGTCTCGAACAACGGGAGCAGCCGCAGTAACTCGTTAGCGAGGTAGAAGTTGCGGTCGACGTTCGCGCGAAAATTGCGCTCCAGTTCTTGCGTGAAGACCATCGGTGCGACTTTTTTGACCCGCTCGCTTAGATGCCAATAGAGGAGTTGCGTTGCGAAATGCCGACGCGCAAGGACAATGAGGCGGTTCCAGTCGACGCCTCCCTCGAGGAGCTCGGAAACGCGGGCGGCTGTCTGAGGTTCAAGGCGCGTACGCGCGCAACACAAAAGCAGCTCTTCTTCAGGGGTAAGCTTTCTGAACATTTCGAATCTGCCGTTATTAGTTTAGACTCAGCGGCAGGCGCTCGCGCCATTCGCTACTTCTGAACTTGAGACTGAGCGGGGCCTCGTTCTGACCGTGCCAGCGTATGCGGGCTTTTGCGACCGACAGAAGCTATGCGCTGTATGTATCATCCATTACATCGACAACGCGGTGCTCCGCGAGCCTGCTTAAGCAAGTCGATAAGGTCTCGCTCGCAACGCTCAATATCCACGTCGTATTCGTCGAGGAGAACGTCACGAATTTCTTGCACAGAGGCATCTGGATGAGGTTCCATAAGCGTACTCGAATTTGGTCCAACCCATAGTAGATGCCGTCGCCGAGCTTAGGTCGTGGTCTCACCGCCGGCGTCCGCGGACGCTTGCTCTTTCGACGACTCTACCGCAGTATCTACCGAGATCCTTTTCTGTAAGATCATTACTAGTCTCCTCTTCACTTTTATAGATATATGGGCAGTGGTTGTTCCCGCGGGGGGAGCACGATTCCCCCATTGTGTGACGACCCTCTCAAAGCCGAACGCTCGAGCGTCAGGGCGACAGCGAGTTCAAGGGCCCGTAGCCGTCGACTTGTGCCCGCTGCCAACGACGAAGTCCACGCTGAGTACCTTGCCGTCAATTGGCTTTATGCCGACGTTATACACCCCGTTGTACATAATGGGGACGTCGTACTGGTGCGCTGCCTTTGCTGCTCCGGCGATGTCGTGCTCGTTTGCGAGAGAGTAGTCGAGGTGATCGAGCATGACGAGGGCGTGCGATTCGTTGGTGAGGAGCCTCACATCATTGCCCTCAATCTCAGCTATGCAGGCCCCGAAAACCACCATTATGTCGTCAATGTGTGCGTGAGGGTGCAAGGGATCATCGCTCACGATTAGAATCAGAAAGGCCGCTTGACGATGAGACAATGAGACCACAAATGAGCCTGTCCCGACGCCTCCCCTCACGGACGTGCTCGCAAACTCGCTCCGGCCTGAGACGGCGAGCCAAGTCTCAGCTTGAACTGCTGAGGTGCCGCCTACGCTTGCTGTATTTCAACTCATAAGCGATATTCGGTTAGCTGTGGACCCCTCAATGCAAGCTCCCGCGCAAGTCGCAAGGGACGTATCGCGAAATAGAGCCCGCTGATCTGCCGCGTCATTTGGAGGAAAGAAGCACCCCTCACAATCCCTGTCCACTACGATTCGTATGACGCGAGCTCGCATCTGTGAGGTGCAGTTACACTGCGAACAATGTAACGCGCACCGCGGACGCGAGCACTCGCCGACAGCAAATGTCTAATCAATCCCTTGAATCAATCGCTGCTTATATATCCGTCAAGCGATGAAACCGACGTACATGACCGCTCACCCACCCATCTCACTAGATTCCACCGTCGTCCGCTCCTCCGAACAAGCCTCGGCCGATCTCGGCGATGAAGCGGCAATACTCAACCTCAAGAACGGCGTCTACTACGGTCTCGACACGGTCAGCGCCCGAATCTGGGACCTCATCCAGGAACCACGGACGCTACGTGCCGTGCGCGACACCCTACTCGATGAGTATGACGTCGACGCGGATCGCTGTAAGCGTGACCTTATCGCACTCCTTACAGAGCTTGCTGAGCACGATCTGCTCACCGTCATCGATGATGCTTAAGGTTCATCGGTTTCTTGGGTTGTCGTCGGGAGAGCAATGGCGACTCGGTACGTTATGCACAAAGGTATCCGTAGCTGCGAGATTACAGCATTCAGAGGAGGTCAGAGATGAGTGGCATCGCTGGTATTTATCACGTCGATGGCAAAACCGTTGATCCGAGTGAACTCCGTCGCATGACCGAGCGCCTTGCTCATCGCGGCCCCGATGGCTCTGATACGTGGCACGAAGGGCCGATTGGTCTCGGCCACCTCATGCTCTGGACGACTCCTGAGTCTCTGCATGAGAAGCTTCCGCTAGTCAGCGGCGCGCTTGGTATCACCTCCGATGCCCGTATCGATAACCGCGATGAGCTCATCACCGCGCTCAACATCGCCACCCCGCCAGCAGAGATCACCGACAGCGCCCTCACCCTCGCTGCCTACGAGCGCTGGGGCGAGTCGTGCGTCGAGCACCTCATCGGCGACTTCGCCTTTGCGATCCACCGTGACGCGTTTCCCTCACCGTTGAGTACCGTCACAGCTATCAATGAGGTTTCTCTAACTTAACGTGAGATTGAACTGATCTCCTGTTTTGCTAGAAATCGCCCGATGAGGATAGGAAGATGCTTTGTCGTCCGAATTCGCTATAATCAGATCGGGCGAGAGACGCACAACGAGGCTCGCCATATTGGGCGAGACGATTGATCATGCGTTGGAGTTCAGACTGGGCGACGGTGCTCCCGTCAAGGCGATAAATGCCGATAATAGCAGTCATCTAAAGTCACCAGTGACTACGGTAGTTTTCTAAGGTCGCATATTTAAACGCACCTGTGCCGGTGAGCATCGCCACGCTCGTGTCTTGGAAGGCAGAACGATATTTGATGCAATTCACGTGACGAGCAAGCCACGTTTTCGGGTGTCGTTGCTAAATACTGATAACACTGTTGTTTAGATCTCAGGCAGGCAGACAATAAGCAACGTTCCGACGCCGTGTCTTCATTCCGCTAGAGGTCAATGCTCCGCTCTCCGAGACCCGTGCTATCGTTGGAGGTGAGAGGTCGCTGTCGGGCAGCATCGGCGATCATTTGTGCCACGTGAGGAAGGGTAACGAGATTACGAGGAACAATCACCTTACAAACGCCTGTAGTCTTAACAAGGGCTGCACATTGGTGAACGTGCGTAGCTGCGTCTGAGCCATCGAGCAATTTGACCGCATACGAATGCTGAATGAGCGCAATGAACGCTTCTTGTGCACTAAGTGATTCAATGGCTGCCTCGTCCCCTTCGCGCAGCACGTAGACATTTCTGAGGGGAAGGCGCCGCATCGAAAATCTTTCAGTCACGGGAAAAACACGTTTCTCATAATTGTGCTCGACTTTGCTCAGTGTGGCAGGGTCGTACGTTAGTGCAGAGAGCGTTTCCGGCCAGACGTTTATCTGAGGAGAGCTCGGAAAGACGATTGGTACGACACCATCGAACTCTATTGACGTGACGTCATCAGCTACGATATCGTGGCCCAGTGCATAGAGCGCGAGAGCAAGGCTTGATTTGCCCTGCCCCGGGTTCCCAGCAAATGCAGCAACTCCGTCATTTATGGCGACAGCGCTTGCGTGCAAGATCAATCGCCCGCGCTGATGGAGCAGGGCAGCAAAAGCTGGGCCCAGAAGAAGCTGTCGAAGCGTTCGATCGTCGGTTTTTTGAGCTGGGTCGACTATGATATCTCGCCCCTTACGCACGAGAATGGTTCCAATCCCGTCCCAAAACAGGAATACGCCCTGCGCGGTCACCCTGAAGTTTGTCCCCGCTTTCGTTGCTTCTGACGCGTGTGGAAGTGCGCCGATGTAACCCAGTCGAATAATAACGTCCGCGGGCTCTCTGCTTTGGGTGCGGTTTGACAAGGGAATGGCCGATGATATCCTAAGGCCATACTCTTTATACGTAAACATAATGACCCGTTTAGCGAATTTGACGCTTTTTTCGCAAACGCTGTGACAGACCGGCGACTATAAAAGACTGTCCATAGGAAGTGTCTCCTGTCCGTTCGTGATGCTTGATGATCTTGCAAAAAAAAACGAGAAGCCCACAGCGCTTAAATATTATCTTGTAATGGGCGTTGCGCTACCTGATGTCGATAATTGGAAATGGTATTAAGGCAGCTTGACGGTGTACGTTGATGAGCTCTGCTGTCTAGTTCTGCTAAGCACAGGCTTGACACGTCAGCTCAACGGATAGCTAGCTTGAGCACGCGATTGATGTTTATCAATACGATTGATGCGACGCGACCGGCTGAGGTAGTGCACGCGCCGCTGGGACTGGGGTATCTACGAGTTCTTTGAGACAGGATTTTGAACCAGGCTTCTTCACGTTTAAAGTAGTCGACCGTGACGTTGAGCGTGAGATGGAGGCGTTTCATCCCGACGTTGCGGCAATATCAGCAACCACGCCAAACTACGGCAGGGCAGCCACCTACGCACACATCGCCAAAAACCTATGAGCTGCCCGTGTTAATAGGGGGTGTGCATATCTCGACACTGCCGTCCTCCCTCGCTGACGACATGGACGTAGGAATTGTCGGGGAGGGCGAGCGCACCATAGTTGACCTCTTCCGGCTCTATGAAGCAGATGGCTGCTTTGCGACTGATGCGCTGGCGCACACCGGGTACCCACCATATAGCCTGATCGCGTGATCGAAGAGGCGCACCGACGGTTGCCGTTATGTCCCAGATACTTTGGTCTGCAGTGTGTACGACCCCCGGAGCGAAGAGCCGCTGCCTTCGAGCAGCTTGTCGGAAGTTGCGGAGGGTTGGACGGTGGTCTGGTCAAGCACAGCGTGTTGCATCCACTGAGTGGCGTCTAGACCCGAAATAAATAACGGATGAGGAAAAGACTAAGAATTGAAAGGAGTTTACATTCTGTTCATGCAACGGGGAGATGCGCTGGCCTATTGGAGCGTGCGCATAGATCAACAGAGTTCGCTGCCCCCCCTACAACAATCCGTACTTCCCAGCGACTTCCTTGAAGGCATCTGCGACGTAGCGTGTCTGGCCCCAATTCAAGCCATACGTGTTCAGCTTCCACGCGCGCGTCGCTCCGGCAAAAGCCCCAACAATGCCTCGCTGCTTGAGTTCGTCGCTAAAGAAAAAGCCGCGTCGCTTGTGAGTCCGCGCTACGGTGTCAAAGCTTCCGGTAGTGTCCACCTTAGTTAAAGTATGCTTGCGCGGGTACTCGCTAACACACGTGTTCCCGGTTATGCCAAGGAGCGCGTCGACAACATAGTTCGACTTAGCGACGTACTCGTCCCATTCCTGAACGCGACGTTTCACCGTCGGAAAAGACGCCATCATGGCAAGGATGTTGCCGCCCATAAGCGTACAGCCGAGCATCTGAACCTCCTTCACGCCAAACTGCCGTCCGGTCACATCGCCAATCATCTGTGTAGTGCTGAACACCGTGTCGGCGTACTCGCTCGTCGTTGCCAACACGCCGCTTGGCGCGGGCGACGCCATCGACTTGTGCCCGCTGCCAACGACGAAGTCCACGCCGAGTGCCTTGCCGTCAATTGGCTTTATGCCAACGGTATAGGCGCCATTGTACAGGATGGGAGTGTCATACTGATGGGCTGCCTTCGCCGCTCCTACGACATCGTGCTCGTTTGCGAGAGAGTAGTCAAAATGATCGAGCATGACGAGGGCGGGCGATTTGCCTTGTTCGCGCGTTACTTCTTCAATTTTTTGCGCCACAGCGTCGCCCGTGACGATATTGACATCATTTGTGGGGACTTCGCGGACCGTGGCCTTCGCGTTTTCGACTGCGAGGAACTCGGTGTAATGTCCGAGCGCTGAGACCAAAACCGTGTCACCTTTGTTAACAAGTGCGAGGCAAACGGCTTGAAAAGCACGTCGTGCCCCTGGCGTAACACGCGCCTCATCCATGCTGAGGAACCGTGCGAGATCGTTGTGGAACTCAGCGATGGGTGGCTTGGTGATCTTATCGAGTCTAAAAGGTTTGCGACACTGATCACACGTCGAGTAACCGTCTCCGTAGACGATGAGCGCCTTCATCGCCTCTGCGGTCAAACGGCCTGCAGCTTGGATCGGTTGGATGTTGATGAAGTTCTCTTCGACTTCACGGATCGGTATGTTCCCGGCGATTTTCATTCTTGAAGCTCCTCTTCAAGCTCTTCCAGCGCGTTTTTTGCTCGTGCGAGAGCGTCGCGGGCTTGCTCCTGCTGCTTGGCATCGAACTTGTGCAATGGAGCGGTCTCGCGTAGCAGCACTCGTAAGTCAGTAAGAGCGAAAAGTGCCTGAAATAAGTAATCTACAGCGTCATCCATGCGTATACCTCACTAGTCCAGACGCTTAATGCTATTAATTTTTATTCACGGAAACTGGCTTCTTGGTGGCTAAAGCGAAACGGCCACTGTGACCAACCAACGCCATTCACAGAGCGTGTGAATTCGATACCTGCATCGACTGCAGATTTAGAATCCAGTACATCGCGCTCGTATGTGCTCGAAGTTTCTGCGCACCGTCTTATCGCTATTAAACGCTGTTCCCTAAGCGACAAGCTTAATAAACTTCTAATGCCAACGCATAATTGCCGCCTTCATTCCCAAAAGCGTGAGAGTATGCGCGAACTTAAAGATGAAAATCTGACGTACGCAGGCTGGGATGATGTCACCACACCAGTTAGTGAGTCAGAACCCGCTGCGTATGCACTCCTAAACGCGCTCTTTGATTCTGTTTTGGTTCTCGATGAGGGGGGTGTTATCCTCGCTCTTAACCAAGCAGCGGCACTCTGGCTCGGTACGACCTTCTCTGAAGCGGTGGGAGTATCAGTGGACAAGGTCGTTTCGAGCGAGCTGGCGAAGCTGATAGCTTCGTGGAAGCAAGAAGCGTTTTCTTCAAAATCGCCTATTCGGACCGAAGTAGTGATTGACACTAAGCGTAAGGTTTTCTCGATCTATCCGGTTCGTGAAAAGGTGCGCGTCACGCGTATTGTTATCGTGATCCGTGACGTCACTGACGAGCAACGCATACGCGAGGAGCATGAGCTGCTCGCTGGAAAGGTGGCAAAGCAGACGCGCACTCTCGAGGGTTTTCTGTCGGCGTCAGCCGATCTAATCTACGTTTTTGACCGAAAGATCCGCTACATCTACGTCAATCGGCCTGGAGCCCACGCGCTAGGATTCAAGCCGCACGACATGGTGGGCAAAACTTGGGCAGAGCTCGGACTGCCACTGCAGCCGATGCAGCGCATGATTGCCCTAGGTGACCTTGTGTTCGCAACCGGCCGTCCGGTGACCGACGAGTTCCACTGGGTCGATCCCAAAGGCGAGAAGGATTACGAATATGTTCTCACGCCAATTTACAATGAAGATGGGATAGTTGAAGCGCTTATTTCGACGGCGAGGGATGTCACGGAACGCAAGCGGATTGAAGGAACCGTTCGGCGCGAACGAGATCAGGCCCAGCAGTACCTAGATACGGCGGAAGTCCTGATGGTCGTGCTCGATACGGCAGGACGGATTACTCGTCTAAATCGTAAAGGGTGCGAACTCCTCGGCGTCCAGCAAGAAGAGGCGCTAGGCGTAGACTGGTTTGAACAATTTGTACCGGACCGTGGCCGACAAAAGGCGCGCGAAGGATTTGCGCAGATCATTGCTGGAGAGATAGAGCTGTTCAGACGCTATCAAAGCCCCGTGCTGACGGCGCGTGGCGAAGAACGCGACATGGAGTGGCACAACGCACTTCTGACAGATGCCGCTGGTGCTATGGTCGGCACACTAAGTTCCGGCACCGACGTAACTGAGCGCAACAGGATCGAAGCGGCGCTCGAGCGAAGTGAGCACAAATATCGGGAGCTAGTTCAAGGCGTCAACAGCGTCATCCTACAGACGGACTTACTCGGCAATATTACCTTCGTCAACAAGCATGGACAGCAGCTCTTCGGGTATACTGAATCCGAGCTTGTCGGACGTACGCTAGCGGACACACTCCTGCCGATAACGGATCTTACTGAAACCGACTTTGACAGTTTCACACAAGATATTCTGCACGCCCCCACAGGCTACATGCAAACGGTAACCGAGAACGCCACAAAAGAAGGACGCCGCTTGTGGATTGAATGGATGTTTACGGCGCTGTTTGACAACAAAGGCAACTTCGCCGGCGTGCTCGGTGCCGGCATCGATATTACGGCCCGACTCGAGGCAGAAAAAGCGCTTAAAAGTGTGGAACGCCTCGCCGCGATCGGCGAAACCGCCGCTATGGTCGGTCACGATTTGCGTAATCCGCTACAAGCAATTCGCTTTGCGATTGACTTGCAGAAGAAGAAAGACGCGCTCAAACCCACGGAGAGACGAGGAGATGTAGACTGGCACAACGTCGACCGACTCTGCAACCTCATTGACGAACAAGTACGCTACATGGACAAGATCGTAGGCGACTTGCAGGCCTTTGCACAGCCACTCAATCCTGAGCAAACGACAATCCGGGCAGTCGATTTCATCACCCTCACGCTCGCTTCCATGCACGTCCCTGAAAAGGTTCACGTGACCACCGATATCCCTGACGATCTATCACTCAGCCTCGATCCGCAGCTTATGCAGCGAGTTTTCACGAACCTTATCCTAAACGCGATTCAAGCGATGCCCGAGGGTGGAACGCTAGCGATCAACGCAACCGCCTCAGACAAAGCGGTATTCATTAGCGTCGAGGACACCGGCGTCGGCATTGGCGCAGGCATCAAAGAAAAGCTATTCAGCCCTCTTTTTACGAATAAGGCAAAAGGCACTGGCCTTGGCCTTGCCGTCTGCAAGCGTATCGTCGAGTTGCACGACGGTACAATCACGGCGGAGAGCAACGAAGGATGCGGCGCCCGGTTTGTAGTGAAGTTGCCAGCGTGAAGATGGCTGTAGCCAGTCCATTCCTCAAGCTGACGAACCATGCTGCGCCGGGCCACAATCGGAGTTGAAACGGGGTTTATCCACAAACCCGGCAGGCAAAAATCGACCAGAACTAGAGTTGCGTATCGTGGCGCGGGGTTGCTACGCGATATCAAAGAGCCTGTGATTTAGATGGGACCCTTTTACGCCCAGAAAGCAGCCAAATTCCGCGCATAAAACTAGCTAGCACCGCCCCGTTTGCGGCTTCCGACCCATACGTATAAAATCATACGCAAGGTACTCCCAGGTCGTGGAGAAGGCGCTTGCAGAACGGTTACGAATGTTTGGCATCGACGAAAAACAGGCTTGTCTTTATTTAACGCTGCTCACCAGTGGCGCCAAGACGCTTGTTGAGCTCGCTGAAATGACAGAAGCCTCACGCTCGGAAGTGCTCAACGCTCTCAATGGCCTTCGCGAGCGAGGAATGATTGAAGAATCCAGTGAGAGGCCTATAAAGTACCACGCAGTGTCAATTGAAGCTGCCCTCGACGCAGCGGTTATGAGGCACGCGTATGATCTTCGGCGCATGGAACGTTCCAAACAAGAGATAATCGAACTCGTAAACCGACAACTTCCCGCAGGGCCTGACGAAGCTACGCTTTTAGTGGTTAAGTAAGCAGATAACTCCCGCCGAACGTCTACGGCTGCCCAGCAATATAGTCTCTTGGCGCGCAGCGCCCCTCAGCAAAAAAATGCGCTTTGAATGCTAGAGGGCTTACAGCGTGATTTTGAGCACTGAGAACTACACAAAACCGTGCAAGCTTAATTGCCTCTAGACGGCGCTGAAGGCGCGTCAACGAGTTGAATATGCCTATCCTCAAATTGTATGCCGTGATCGCTTGGGTACGGATACCGATGATCACTAAGGTTAAGTTGAATGTCGTCAGGAATTGGCTTGTCGCCAAAAGCGGGGCATTTAAGCGTTTCACGATTTAAGTGTTTGCACTTAAGGCATTGCGGCGAAGGAACCGCAACACGACCAACGCAAGACACGTTCACGTCAATTACCTCCCTCTTTCCTGCATCACAGTGTCAGATGTATACCATTCCGGCTCACGCCACTAAGGCTCAAAAATAACCTCACCTATGCGCTTCCGAGCATCTTCCAAGACGACCTCGATCTCTTTCACCTTGTCTTCGTCCAGGTAACAGTAATTAGCAAAGATCGCCCGGGTAAGTTCGCGTAGTTGTGTGCTGATTCCAGGAATTGAACTCCACCTCGGCATTTGTGCTCTTGCATCAATATGCTCGACCACGTCACGGTGTTCCTCAAGGCACCGTCGCCCCTCATCAGTCAGTGCGTACACCTTTTTATTCTCTTGCTGGGTCATTACGACATATCCCTGGTCCTCGAGCATTTGGAGCGTAGGATAAACGACTCCAGGACTCGGCGAATACCCGCACTTTTCTTCTATTGCCTTAATGATAGCGTACCCGTGAAGTGGCTGTTCCTTGAGCACCATTAACGCGGCGAATTTAAGCGTACCGCGTTCCCGCTTCGGAGGAGCGAACAACGGAAGATCCATAAATTGTCCTTTGGTCCATTTTTTCTGGGCTTTTGCCCAGTCTTGCCATACATTTTTGTACATTCGGTGATCCATGCAAATTCCACTATTTTATTGATATATCTAAAGATATAGTATAAGACATTTTATATATAAAGGTTCCTGCACATTTCAAGGCACGTTACACGTTACCTAATGCACTATACAGCCCGCGAAAACCAGAAAGCAACGTCATTTCGAGCATACGAACCGAGGTCGCGAACGACGTCCTAACGTTAGACGCCGCGAATCCGATAGTTACGACGAGACCTCCCACCGTCGACGTGTCGCTCGCCCTCATCAGCAAGATAAACAATGAAGGCGCTGGAACCGTAATCAGCTATTCTCTGCAGAACACAAACGTATTGAACCTGATGAAGAAAAGCCTAAACGTCTCATAACCAGCACTGGTTCCATTAGGTTCCCCGACAACCCTGAGAAGCGTGAGACACACACAGACATTGTAACAGCACAACAAAACGGATAAGCTCTTCGATGCTACTCACTACGTTGCATTAACGTACTTAGGTCTGAAACCGCTTTTTATGAAACGATCCGTATTAAAATACTGCAACAAAAAGAGAGACTGCCAGCACGTAGCCGTCAACACGGAGCGGGGTCCGCCGCACGCAGTAAAAGACGGTTCGAGGTAGGGCCACGCAGCGGGCCCTCGCTCTCCAGCATCGACACATTAAACACTGCAGGAGTTATATTTAACGATTTCGGTTCCATTTTGACTTCCTTTTGAAAATCTGGACTAGAAATGAAGGTTTTTTGTAGCTCGGAGACTTTTATTTTTACAAATGCGCGACGTCCAGCGCATTTCTAGGCGCAAGTCCCGGGCTCGTTAAAGCTCCATTGGAAGCAGATTCCGACGGGCGCTCTGACGTCGTTTTAAATAGTTTCTAGCTTCATTTCGAATGCCGTCTCCCAGACGGCCGGCGAGCGATATTATCAGAAGCCGCCACGGACCCCATTTAATCAAGAAGCTGCTTTTTGCCTTTCGAATCAGTGGACCCGCTCACAGGCCTGCCATTTTTGCGATTTGAACGCCTCGATACGTTGGTTTTGCACGCCCCTACCCAGCCCTGCACAGGAAACGACGCTAATCGTTGAGTGGAAGGCTGCGTAGGCTCTGGAAATGCCCAAACAACAGTCGTTCTTACTTTAATATGACTTGAGAACCTGGTAAGCCCTACTAGGTCATACCCAAGCAAGAGTCCCTTTTCCTCTAGTATGACTTGAGTTACCTAAAACCCTACAGAGTCATACCGCATGGCATTTTAGGGCATACCAACCGATAAAAAGCTGGCGACAATTAATTCCATTTTAAACGCTATCTAATCCCTCTATCAAAAAGTGATCTTGCCTATTCTTCCGGCCGAGGTGTTCAAGCTCCGATCGTCACCCTACCAGTCACCATAAGATTTAAAAGCCGTCATTAGTGTTAATTGACCGGAGGAAAAACGGTGAATGCGCGAGTAGTGTTTTATTCTAGAACCGGGACTACCAAGAAAGTAGGAAAAGCTCTCGCAGAGCTGCTGCGGTGCAATAGTGAAGAGCTCATCGATACAAAGAAACGCAAAGGGCTCCTCGGCTTTATCAGGTCCGGACGAGACGCAAATACTCAGAGGCTGACGGTATTGGAGCCCCTTATTCACGATCCTGAATCGTACGACCTAGTTGCACTCGGAACGCCTGCCTGGGGCGGTATGATGTCAAGTCCGATCCGGACCTATATCACCACCAACAAGTCGAAATTTAACCGCGTTGCATTTTTTTGTACGCAAGGAGGCACTGAAAACGAACGTTTGTTCAGCGATATGGAAGCGCTGTATGGAAAGAACCCGGCCAGTGTTCTCGCTTTACGCGGCGCGGACGTAAAAAAAGAGGACTATCAAGACAAGCTAAGCGCGTTTGCTGATTCTTTGAATACGGAATAGCACAGGTGAAAGCAACGATGCGGGGTCCTGCATTTAAAGGCCCAAAACAACAAATCCACGAGGCCCGAAAGCACCTCGCTCACACGACTGTGCGCTACGAGAAATATTACATACGAGCGTGACACGACACTATGAATCAAGAGTCCGAGGTGCCTAATGATTGCAGGTTCGCGTTATCTCTTTGCTACGGGAAAGCGCACTTCGGTTAGCAATTCGCTTTCTGCCACTTCCATAGGATTCGTTAGGTACAGTTCCATAGGCGCGCCAGTGACGTCATAATCGTTTTTCGTAGCATATTCCATCAATGCTGCATAAACAGGCGCTATTTGGCTATACGGTCCTTTATGGATCGCTGAGAGTACATTTTGCGCCGGGAATGTCTTAATCTGGATGTTGTCATCCCCCTGGGCCTCTCCGACGACGGGGATTCCCACCTCAAATTGCATTTCGCCTCGCGCCATTTCTTCAGGGCTGCTGTAATAGACCGCGAACGGAGGTCCTACCATCTGCAGACCTCCCTTCATCACCCATTCCATGAGTTCCCCTAGAAGTCGCCCCATATCGTCGCCTATCGCTGCAACTGCACCCCTATGGAACAAGCACGCCGCTTTTATTTCATCGACCATTTTCATTTCTATTTTCTTCACCATCAATATCCCTACAATTTCTGGCTCACTCATACGAAATACTTTTTCATTTGCGCTGCTTGTCGGGCTAAAGAAGAAACGAACAGCCTGCTTGACTATTTCAACGCCCGCAGACGGGTGCGAGAAGAGACCACCACGCTGATGTTGAACAGATTCACGCTGCTTACGATATTCCTTATAGTATTCTGCGAGGGTGGCTTTATTCCGACCGCAATCGCACCCGCGAATAAGAGATCACGCCGACGACAAAGAGGATCGCGGTGAGAACAATCGCAAATCCCACGTAGATCGCAACATCGCCGAAGCTACTCCCGAACACGAGAACTTGACGAATCGCGTCTGCGACTTGCGTCCAGGGGAGCAGATCGTAAACCTGGAACGTCGTTCCAAAAGCGGTTCCAAGAGGCTCACTCGGAAGCGGAAAGAACGCCCCAGTGAGGAAGGATACCGGAACGGCAATAAGGACCCCTAATTGTGCCGCCTGCCGCTCGTTTCGGGCAAACGCCGCCAGCAGTAAGCCAAGCGAAATCGAGGCTATACCGCCGATGATGCCAATAAACACGGCAAGTCCGATGGAATTCGCGCCGCCCGACCACTTAAACCCGAGTGCGACGGCGACCCCGAAAAGCAGCAAAATTTGCACCACGGCGATGACGATCCACGTCAGCAGCGTGCCGAAAAGCAGGTCGAATGACCGCATGTTGGACATTTTGAGCCTGGTTAGCGTTCCGCTTTCAGTTTCTCTCGCAAGGTCTTGTGCAACGCTGCTCACCTGCAGGAGTAGGGCGAACACAATCAATCCCGGCGCCTGATAGTCGAAATACGTGAACGAGCGCGTGCCGGTGAGGGGCTGTACGGCCGCTGAAATGTAGTTGGTGTTCAGCTGGCTGTGGTTTTGCCCCAGCGTCGCATCAACCTGCCGAACCGCCGTGGCCTGTATCTGGCTCTTATATTGTTCAAGGACGTTGAAGATCAGGCCTTGGGCGGCGCCGAACGCGGAACTGCCCGTATCCCCTTCGACAACGACTTGGGCCGTGACGTTGCTTTGTCTCGGGAGCGTGGCATTCACTGACTGCTGGCTGCTCAGCGCGGCCGATTGTGCGCTGCTTGAGTTGATTACCTGCAGGCCGATGTCTGAAGTCGCTTCAGTCCGCGCGGAGGCGTTGCCCAATGAAATGACCGCCTGCGAAAAATTCTGTGGGATCGTAATCGCCGCATCAAGGCCGCGACTTTTGAGCATCGTCTGGGCCTGATCTGAGCTGACGTTAGTGAGAGTGAACATGTGCGTGTCGGTTCCCTCGTACGTGACATTTCCGAGCAGCTCGGTGAAATTCGCGCCGGCGTTGACGTGCTGGTTGGTATTGTTAATGGATACCGTTGCCCCCTGGTCGAGATTGATCACCGCAATCTTATGAGGCGTCGTCCCGGTGCCAAGCGAGCTGGGACTGCCGAAAGCGAAGGCAAAAATGATCATGAATACGACCGGGAATAGCAGGAGGAAGAAAAGAGAGCGGCGGTCTCGGAGTGCTTGCTTGAGCCCTTTTACCGTTAATGATAGGAACTTGACGGTCACTCCCGCAGCCCCCTTCCGGTGAGATAGATAAAGACGTCCTCGAGCGTATTTTCCCGAATCGCGATATCTGAGACGCGGGCGCGCATTGCGTCGACACGTTCGAGTATCTCAGGGAGCAGACTAACCGCGTTCAATGCTCGAACGTTTATTTTTCCGCCCACGTCTTTGATTTCTTGGATACCTTCAACAGATTTGAGGCCAGCCATCACGGTCTCGTTCCGTTCAGATTCGGCGAGTTGCATTTCTATGATATCACCAGAGCCGATGGTCCTTTTCAGGTTCTGAGGGGTGTCGAGCTGAAGGAGCTTGCCGTGGTCGATAATGGCAACGCGGTCACTTAACGCGTCGGCCTCTTCCATGGCGTGGGTCGTGAGAATGGTGGTTTTTCCCTTGCTTTTAAGCAAGCGAATGAAGTCCCACAGCAGCAAGCGGGACTGCGGGTCTAAGCCCGCAGAGGGCTCGTCCAGCACCACGATGTCAGGATCGTGAACAACGGCGAGCGCAACGTTGAGCCGGCGCTTCATGCCTCCAGATAGCTGGGATACGCGGGCCTTCGCCTTTTCAGAAAGCGCGAGATCGGCGAGCAATGTCTGCACGCGCTCATTCGTTACAGCCCGTGAAAGATCATACATGTCGCCTATGACGGTGAGATTCTCTGCGCACGTCAGCTCCTCCCACAAAACGAGCTCTTGCGGACAGATGCCTATGCTACTTTTCGGCACACGCTGCCGGTCTTGTCCGTTGATGAGTACCGTACCGCCTGTCGGGGTCAGCAGCCCCACCATCATGTTGATCGCGGTGGTCTTTCCGGCTCCGTTTGGTCCTAAAAATCCGAATATCTCTCCCTTCTTGATTTGCAAGGTGAGATCGTCAACGGCGAGTAGGTCACCGTATCTCTTTGTCAGGCCTTGCACCTGTAATGCGTAGGCATCCGTTGTATGATCCAACGATTCTTCAGTCATGCTGTGCACGTCAATACACATTGCACTCTTGGTTTTTCATCGTTGCGCTTGGGTTTGCGCAATAATGGCACTGCCTTACGTTGTATCGCTTAGCGAAGAGTCTTGCTTTCATTCGCAAAACGCGCGAAAAATCATTTGAGCGTTCGCCAGCCGTGTTCTGTTCGAACACAGTGTCTCCAAGAAAGCGACAACCGTTTCGAAGCGCAGCCCTTAACTAAGTACGGCTTAAATAGCAACCATGTTGGGGGTATAAACTTGAGCGAGATTGAGATGTGCAAAGGGAAAGCACTTGACGTGAAAACACTCATCGAATACTCGGCCAATTCTATCGTCAGCAAGACCTTGATCGATACGAAAGCGGGCACTATCACGCTGTTTTCTTTCGATGAGGGGCAAGGCTTGAGCGAACACACGGCACCGTACGACGCAGTGGTACAGATCGTCGACGGTGAAGCAGAGATCACGATCGGAGGCAACGCCATCCACGCGAATGAGGGGAACATGGTCGTAATGCCCGCAAACGTCCCTCACGCGCTCCAAGCTACAAAGCGTTTTAAGATGCTTTTGACAATGATTCGCGCCTAGCCAGCTCGAATACCGATAAGGAGGTAATACTGTGACAAAATCGAACAAGGAAACCCCTTACACAGGCGAAGAAGCCCCGGAAAGTCAGGAGTTGATTGATAAAGTACGGCACCTGAGCTTAGGGGCTCAAAGCGTCCTGTACGCGATGCTGACAGAAGAGGGAGAAGAAGAACCAGAAAAACGTGAAGGGTTCACCTCACCTGAGATATATCAAGCGTGTGCTGCCTGTAGCTTAGACGATGAAGCAACGCCGCAAACCCTGATTGAAGCGGGCATATCTGAGCTTAAAGATCAGAAATTCATCGAAGAGCGAAACGGTCGGCTATATCTCATCACGCGCACCGAGCATATGCGTACCTTTGAAAAGTCCGTCGAGAGTAGTATGTACGTGGTTCGCAGGTAAGGGTTATTTCACCTGCTTGACTGCATTCTTCACCTACATTCGGAGGAAAAATGGCTATCTATGGCAAACGAAAAAAGCAGATTCAAGAGGTAATGCGAGCAAAGGGCGTCGATGCGATGCTCATTGCAGGGGCTGAGAACTACTACTACATCACGGGAGATTATCGGCGACAGGCTCGAATGCTGTTCTATAAAGACGCTGACCCTACTATCATCGTGTTCCAGCCCGAGGTGGAGCAGGTTCGCGCGAGCACGTGGGTGAACGACATCCGCGGCTCGAGCAACGTCAACGAGCTCATGCAAAACTTCTTTAACGCGATGCGGGAAGGTGACCTTCGTAAAGCGACCGTTGGTTTTGATACGCACACCGCTCCCGGATTCGAAGTTTTTCGGTTCAGAAAGCTCAATCCCGAGATCAATATGGTCGAAAACGACGAGATCATGAGCGAGCTTCGCATGGTGAAGTCGGCTGACGAAATAGCGCGCATGAAAAAGACTGCTCAGGCCGCAGAGCTCGGGATGATGGCAGCAGCAGATGCGCTCGTCGCCGGCGCAACAGAGAACGACGTTGCGCGTGAGGCTGAATACGCCTTGCGAAAGGCGGGTTCGGAGCGTCTGGGGTTTCTCACCTTTGTGAACTCGGGTGAGCGCTCGCTCGGCTTGCACGGATTTGTCTCTCAGAGGGTGATGAAAGCGGGAGATCCGGTCATCGTTGACCTCCACCCCGTCGCTGATCTCTATGCCTGTGATATGGCCCGCACCTTCGTGTGCACCGAAGCTGCAGGTGGCATGGTGGCAAAGCCCGTAAGCACGGCGTTCGTCAAGCTTGCTGATGCCTACGATGAGGCCCAGCAGGGGGTCATCAACGCGGTAAAGCCGGGCTGGAAAGTCAAGGAGGTGACGCAGTTCATGGCTGAGTCCATCAAAAAGACCGAGTTCGCTAAGTACGTCGTTCCCGGTTACATCCACGGCGTTGGACTTGAGACTGAAGAGTACCCTCACCCGAGTCATTACCCACAACACGGCGAGATCGTGCTCAAGGCCGGCATGACGGTAAGCATTGGGCACGCCGTATTGGCAGCGCCAGGCATCGGAGGTTACCGAAGAGAGGATGTCGTGCACATCACTAACAACGGGTGTGAGGTACTGACTCGAGGGGACGCTCTTCCCGGAATTCTCTAACTGCAGTTTTTCGCTTCTTGCCAATTCATACGCCTGAACGCATCTGATGCCCTAAGCAGCTCCGGGATCTGACTTACGTTGATAACGCAGCGGCCTCTTATTTTGTTTTCCAGCAGCATTGCTCAAAGCAGCCACCTAAACTGCGCTCTTCCATACAGCAATGTTACGAAGTACACGCGGCTGCGTCGTGCTTGACGACTGAATACCGAATTTTTTTAGCGACGGCCCCTATTTATGCTTAGATGCAGTATCATCAGGTATGCTCAAGGAATCTTTGCTTGTAGTGGAAAACGAGCGCTTGAAAACAGAAAATGAAAAACTGCAGCTTAAGCATTCAGAAGAGCTTAACCGACTGCGCGCTGAAGTTCAACGCCTGAAGAAGGAGAATGACAGACTTAAGACGGAAAACAAGGAACTAGAGCGCAAATACCAACACATCTTACGACAGCTCGAGAAACACAAGAAGAGAGAGGCTAATAACTGAGCGATTCTTAGCAAAACAAATCGTTGTAGGGCCATCGGCTTTTTTGACCTTGGGTAGCAAATCGCGATCAACGCGCCCGGAGCTTCGGAGTACAAGCGATCCGGGCGGCTATTATCCTGTCCGCGCTTAAAGCGTGTGCGCAAGAGGCGAAAAGCCGAACAAACGCCAGCGTGTGTAGCGGGAAGAAAATAAAACGCGCGAACTGCCACGTGTTGCAATCGTACACAAAAAAGATAAGCCTTTGCTGGCTTATCGCTTCAAGATTACTTTATCGGAACCTTGACTCCCTCGAAACTTTCTGCTAACGGTACCGTAACTCTCAAAAGTCCATTAACGAACGTAGCTTTTGCCTTTTCCGGCTCAATGGCGTGCGCAAGTATCCAGCATCCGAAGTATTCGATATCATCTCTCGGCGCGCTCAGACAAAAGCTGTTTTCAGCAGCCTCAAATTCTATGTCCTTCTTGTGTACACCGGGCAGTTCCACTTCGATCGTGTACGTATCCTTATCGTGACATAGCGATGCGCTCGGCACAACGGGGATTCGTTCTATTTCCTCCTCCATTCATAATCACCACAAAATCGTTCAATTCAAATCTTTAAATAATTTTTCCGGGCATAGATGCTTTTTGCGGTGGCGTGAGTCAAGAAAAGGAATTTAGCCAGTCAAAAAAACGTAGCTATGTTCAGTGCAAGAACTGGCGCTTCTTAATGCTGATCGAAGCGACCACAAAACTCTAGGCACGCGGCGCGCTGAAATATATAAAAGCAAGGCCAAAAAAAGTGAAAAAAATTGTTCTTAATAGCAGTTTTCAATTCACTTTCGTCTCAAAACCGCGGCGATTTTACGAAAGTTATAAGATGATGTAATGCTAAGTATAATGTTACCCTCTATGGGTGATGTGGAGGAGAAAACACCAACTGTCAATGGCCGAGCAAATACAACTGCTCAGGTGTTCTTTAAGACAAAGGTACCTTGACTTTCAAACACGCCATTTGACAAGAGTTTTTCTTGCCCCACATACCCCATAGAGCCCCATCTTGTTTTTTGCTGCAATAAACTGCAAGCTGTCGCTTTCTATCAGTTTTGTTAGGGCACAGCCATCGCTAAACTCCTCACAAAAAAAGAAAACAACGATTCCATCAAACTTTAGGAGAGATCGAAGAGCTGCGGATACAGCTTTAGAGCAGAATGTGAAGCGTATCATCGACCGAGGCTAGCCACTTTTGATTGTTAATGCGTCACAAAACGTGAGCAGGCTCGAGATCAAAGACGTCGTAAACCCAGTGGGTTCGCTGTTGCCAGTCCTGCCACAACGCCTGTTTAGATATGCTATACTTGACGGAGAGCTTATCGAGAATCTCCGTCATGTTCAATTTTTGAACATAAAGACGATACATCTCCCGCCTTCTCGCATAAAGCTGCGCTTTATTCTTCATAGTTCCACTCTCTTCCAGCTGGCGGAATGAACGTGCGCCTTGTTATTAATGACGGACGAGCAGTGCGAAAGTGATTGATCCTCGCCTGAGATATACATCAGGTCCGCTTTTTTATTAACTGATAGCTCGAAGTGCGGAGCGTATCGTGCGCCTTTCTCAGATACAGTCTCGAGCGACTCGTCTAGGATGGACCAAGTTCACTGATGATGAGTATAACGGCCCAGAGGCAGGCCTAACGCTGACTCCGCTTGTCTGAAAACGCTGCTGATTGTGAACCCGCACGCTTCACGACGTGGCGCCCGGGCAGCTCCTGCCAGCACGCATATATAGCTGCACAAGCGAACAATCGCCAGGAAATGGACACGAAGACGTCGGGAGATAAGCGTATCAGCTACGAGTGGATTGCTCTCTCAGTGACCACGATAGGCGCGCTGATGGCGGCGATTGATGCGTCGGCAGTGATTATCGCGCTCCCTACTATCATGGCCGATCTACAGGCAGACTTCATAACGGTCATGTGGGTGCTGCTGAGTTACATGCTCATCCTTGCAGCGCTGGTCCCGGTCGTCGGCCGACTGGCCGACATGCTGGGGCGCAAGAACCTCTACAACCTGGGCTTTGTCATCTTCACCTTCGGGTCGCTGCTGTGCGGACTTTCACAGCCACAGTATCACGGCTGGGATTTAGTGGGCTACCGCATGGTGCAGGCCGTGGGCGGCGCGCTCCTCATCACCAACAGTGCGGTGATCGTGACTGATGCATTCCGCAGGGGAAGGGTCGGCTTCGGCTTGGGGGTGAACGGGATCGCGTTTTCCGCAGGGTTCCTCCTCGGCCCGGTCGTTGGCGGAGTGCTCACGGCGATCTCGTGGCGATTGGTGTTTCTCATAAACGTCCCAATTGGAATTATCGGCACGATATGGGGGATACTCCAGCTCAGAGAGCCAGTGACGCTTCCGAAAGGACAGCGCTTTGACTGGAAGGGAAGTATGACCTTCACCTTGGGATTGGCGGCACTGCTTCTCGGCGTGTCGCTTTATGCCTTTCCCATGACCGCCATAGGAGTCGTGTACATCCTCTTTGTCGTGGCCGCCGTAAGCCTCGCGCTGTTTGTTGTTGCGGAGCGACGCGCTCCGGAGCCGATGCTCAACCTGCACCTCTTCGAGAATCGAAGCTTTGCCTTCGCCTCGGCTGCTAATGGGCTTAATGGGCTTGCCAGAGGGGCAGTGCTCTTCGTGCTTACGTTCTTCCTGCAAGGGCCCTATGGCTACGACCCGCTGACGGCAGGCATTATGTTGGCCCCTTTCGGTGCCGCCTTTTTGGTCGTCGGGCCGATTTCAGGACACCTCTCCGATCGGTACGGTGCGCGCTACCTCGCAACGGCCGGATTGCTCGTCTCCGCCGTGGGGTTGCTCGGGCTATGTACAGTGGTGAGTACAACGCCTTATTGGATCCTCGCCGTGTACATGGCGCTCATGGGCGGTGGTTCAGGCCTCTTCGCGTCACCGAACATGAACGCGATTATGAGCGCGGTTAAGCCGAGCGAGCGCGGGATCGCATCCGGCATACGGTCTATGCTCATGAACACCGGTCAGATGCTCGCCATCGCTATTGCTTTCCCGCTTGTCCTCAGCCAGATTCCTGAGGTCGCCTTGTTCCACGTCTTCTTGTACGGGGGCGGCCTCGGCGGCACGCCTCAGGTCTTAGCAGCCTTCGAGCTCGGGATGCACGAGGCGTTTCTTGTATCAGCTGTGTTTACCGTGTTTGCAGCGATCATCTCATTTAGTCGGCCGTCGGGTGCACCGCGCGATTCTGTGGCTGCTTGATGGCGCGCATTGATAAAGCGCCAGCCCAAAAAAATAGTGAAAGGACTATTGCCCGAAACTTGCATTGCCAGTTGTGCGCTAGGATGAGGCCTGGTCCGAAACAAAACGCGATGTCTCGTTCTTGATCCAGAGCTTGAGCCCTAACGCCACCAAACTGCGCAAAGCGCTAGGACGTGAAAGAATGTTGTTCATTTTGTGGTTTAAATTCGACCCCGATCATACCGACCGGGTCCGTGAAATGTGGAAACAGTTCAAGTATCCCGAAGCCGTCAAGCTGATAGGCCGGTACGTACTCATCGGCAGGCATATTTCGGTTGCAATCTTCGAGGCACCTGATGAGGCATCACTGCTAAAGGTTACGGGACCGTTCAGCAGCCTCGGCGTGGCCCACGTCGCACCTGCGATGCCGCTTGAGGAAGCGCTTCAAGTATCGTGGTAAGAAAAGAAAAGTGCCTAAACCGTCGTTTCATCCGTTTCACTGCGTGGCGACAAGTTGAGCGCGAGCTTGGCGCGGTCACTCACGCAGATGCCTTGGAAATGTACGGCGCGAGCCGCTAAGCGGGGGCAGAGTTGGTCGACAATCAGCTCATTATTTCGCGGACGGATCAAGCTCCATGACGCCAAAAACGTTGCCTTCTGTGTCCGTGCAGTAGGCGAGATACCCCTGGCTCGGAACCGCCCGCTTTGGCATCATAACGTTACCGCCTGCGTCCACGATCTCTTTCATGAAGTCATCGACAGATGCGACGCTGATGGTGTTCGTCGTCACCTGCTCAGGCATCATGCGCGGAGTTATCGCCCCGTTGATTCCCGGTTCTTTATCGGATCCTGTGGCGACCAGCCAGTAATCCATAGGCCCTTCCCACTTTGTGATCGTCCAGCCAAACACCTTCTCGTAAAACGCTATCGCCCGCTTTGGGTCATCGGCAGGCAGCTCGAAATGCACTACTCTTGGCATTTTATCCTCCTTGAAGAATTTTTTTGAAAGTCTCTGTAATGCAAATACTTACACCCTTTGACCGAGAACCGTGGACCAAATGCGCGAGTGCCGCTGTAAGCACGGTGCATCGCTCCCTAGAGAAGAAGGAAGTGCCTGACACAAAAACGTGATTTGGAACAATTTTTTATGTGTTTGACGTCTGAAGCGCCTCAGTTGGCGCTTTCAGCGCTTTAAGCGGCACCGACACGCCGCGTGCGTAATCCTTATAACACTGCTATCGATGATGCATGCTAGGTTCTCGAACTATCAGCAATAGATTCCCCTTAGGCGTGGTCGAGAGCTAAAGAGGTATGAGATGCACGAAGAAGTGACGCGGAAGTGCGCACGATATTAGAAAGAGTGACAAGTTACTATGGCTTTGTTCCCCGAGTTTATCAAGAGCTCAGGCACAATCCGGCAGCACTCAAAACCTTTTTCTATAAGAATGAACAGCTGGCGACTGACCAAGCGCTAAATGGACTCACTAAAGAGCTTATCGCGATCGGAGCCGCGGCCGCTCTCGGATCCGAATATTGCCTCGATACGCACATTAAAGGAGCTAAGCGTCTCGGCGCCGTCGATGATCAGATCTTTCTCGCGATACTGCTCGGCGCATCGGTTGCCGAAAGTACGGCGCTGTCCAAATCACTTCGCGTGTGGCAGCGCTGACGTGTGCCCCTCGTGCCACTGCCGACTCACGTAACGGTCACCGTGTAAGTCGTCTGCTCAGTCACAATCTGCGACGGACTGACGTTGTCGAACGTGATTGTGGTCGTTCCTTTTGCGAGGCCTTGAAACGTAAAAACTTGCGATCCGGGCACGCCGACAAGATTGTGTGGGTTAGGATCACTGATAAACACGCTGTCGGTAAGCGACAGTGCGGCGCGGTCATATTGAGGGTCCCAACGGTATCCCGTCGAAGGATTTGACCGCAGCGTTATCGTAAAACTTCGCCCTTGCGCCACGGTTACCGGCTCTCCGGGCGTGGCATTTGTAACGTTTCCTGTTTTTGTCATCGACGCGTTCTCGCTTGTTTGCACTGGTGCACTCGAGGTGTTAACGTTTCCTGTTTTTGTCATCGACGCGTTCTCGCTTGTTTGCACTGGTGCACTCGAGGCGTTGTTGCTGCTTGTGCTCGACGTACACCCGGCTACAACGACGGTGAAGGATAGCAGCGCGATCACGAGGCCGGTAATGAAGACGCGCTTTTTTTCCATAATCTCGCCTTTGCAGTGCTTACTATTTATGCTGATGGGGGTGAGTCAGGCCATAATCTCTATACGGTCCCTCTCGTAGCTGTGGTCGCAAAATGTCCCCACATTACACGTGGTGGCTGGTTTTGGCGAGTGGCGATGGAGCAAAGAGAACGTCCAAAGGCACAACTCTATAGAGGGGCTTTCTGTGGCGGTATAGCGGCAAACCACGTCTCTTATGGAGTCCGGCAACTATTTACCGACCGCTGTTCTCTTTATGTTATGCTCTCCCATAAAGTAGACCTCGAGAAACTTGAAGAGCCTGAGAAAGTCGTCGGGCCCGCGTACACCTCGCGCTATTGCACGTTACCGGTGCCAAAGTACGAACTCTCTGAAACTGGCATGCGGCCCGACTGCGCGTATCAACTGGTACACGATGAGATGAACTTGGACGGCAACCCCTCCCTCAATCTCGCGAGCTTTGTGACGACCTGGATGGAGCCGCAGGCAACGCAACTCATCGTTGAGAACATCCACAAGAACTTTGCCGATCAGTTCGAGTACCCGCAGACGGAGGTAATACACAAGCGGTGCATCAACATGCTTGCACGCCTCTTCAATGCGCCCGACCCTGTAACGTTTGCCGGAACCGAAACGGCGGGATCGTCCGAGGCGGTGATGCTTGGCCTGCTCGCCCACAAGTGGACGTGGAAAAAACGCCGTCAAGCGGAAGGGAAACCCTCTGACAAGCCGAACGTCATCTTCGGCGCTGATGCACACATTTGCTGGGACAAGTTTGCCAAGTACTTCGATGTGGAGCCCCGGGTGATTCCGCTCGAGGAGGACAATTTTACGATCACTAAAGAGGAGGTAGCTGAGCTTATTGATGAGAACACCACGTGTGTTGGTGTTATCTTGGGAACGACGTTTACCGGCGAGATCGACCCGATCGAGGATATTAACGACCTGCTTGTCGACGTGAAGAACGAGCGCGGGTGGGACATTCCCATTCACGTAGACGCCGCAATCGGCGGGTTCATTCTGCCCTTTAGCAAACCGGAGCTCGCGTGGGATTTCAGGCTGCCCCAAGTGAAATCGATCAACGTGTCCGCGCACAAGTATGGATTGGTGTATCCTGGGCTTGGATGGCTGATCTTCCGCGACATGAGCGACTTGCCGGAGGAGCTCATGTTCTACGTCAGCTACCTCGGCGACGAGATGGCCAGCTACACGCTCAATTTCTCTCGCGGGAGCGGGATGCTATTGGCACAGTACTACAACCTGCTTCGACTCGGCTGGCAGGGGTACGCGATGGCCGCCAACGCAGTGCTAGAAAACGCCCGGTACCTCACCAAGCGCCTCCACGACACGGGGTATTTTGACGTCCTCAATGCCGCTGAGATCCTCCCCGTTATAACATTACGGCTCGGGGAGCCCGTTGACTTCTCAGTGTACGATCTTTCGGCCAAGCTGCGCGAACGCGGCTGGATCGTCCCCGCCTACACCCTCCCGCCCAATGCCGATCACATTACCATTATGCGCATCGTCGTCAGGCAGAACTTCAGCCGCGATATGGCGGATTTGTTCGTTGAAGACGTTAAAAAGGCGTATGCCGCCCTGCTCGCGCCAAAGACCAAGACAATCGTAAAGCAACGTTCGGCACGAGAAGCACATTCGGTATTGTAAGCCGAATGACTGCGCTTTTAACCACTTAATCGTGAATGCGGCATAGAGAAACGCCCGCAAAGGGGCTTGCTTGGCTGATACGACGCCGCACCCTTTGAGAGTTCGCCCGCCGTTGCACTGCCGGCTAGACTGAATCGCGTGGGACACAAACGGGACTTACGAACCTCGCACGCTAACCCAATACGCGAAACTGGTACGCAAGCAGCCACCAAAGCACAAAAACAAAGATGATTAATAAAATCAAGAAGATTCCCGCAAGCTGACGCTGTTCCACGACATATCACCTGCTGACCTTTTTTTTGCGCTATTAGATAAATGTGATGTCTTCCGCGCCTTGCAAAACAGGGCCTTACGTTGCGCCCTCTTCTAGCCTGCAGCTATGTGCGACTCTTCAGTGTCCGGTAGTTCGACATCCGGGGCCCTTTTTAGCACGTACGCCGTCACGACGCCGACGAGACTCAAAATCAGCGCTACGACAATAATGTACGCAAAAGCTTGATTCGTTGGGGCGAGAACTACGGTCGGCCCCGCTGGGAGGGCGACCGTAATTGGGGCCTCATAGAGGGTAAGCAGCGCTCCTGCAACGGCGGTGCCGACGGCGCCTCCTATAAATCGGAATACCGTATTAAGCGCCGTTTCTGCGCCGGTTTTGCTCGGTGGAACATACATGATGAGGACGTTGATAGCGGCGACAAAGACGCCTCCGATACCGGCGAACAATATCACCGTCCCGACCACGATCTCCGCAAGCGTCGCATTGAAGAGAATAAACCAGATGAAACTCGCCACTACGATCAAGGACGCGAGCAGCAGGGCATTTTTGGCGCCTCGACGCTGCACGATCCTTCCGAACAGCGGACCAGCGATCAGAATAACAAGCCCTGCGGGAACAAAGACTAGTGCCGATTGGAACGTGTCAAGGCCAAAGCCGACCGGAGGGGGGGTGCGCGTGAGGTACACCATCGCGAGATATATCATAAACATCGCGAAGCCTGCGATGAGCATCATGAGGTTGGTCTCAAGGACGTGACTCACCCCCTTGAGCTTAAGGTCAATCAGAGGATCGCGGACGCGCAGCTCTGCATACACGAGGGCGATTACGGCGATTATCGCGATCGCAAACAGGCCGAGCGTGTAGGGGGATGTCCACCCCCAGACACCGGCTTCGGTCAGGGGCACGAGGAAACCGACAATCGCGATCCCGAGGAGCGTGATGCCCCAAATATCAAGGCGCGAAGAAGCCCGCACTGGCGACTCGCGAATCTTCCAGAGTACGAGGAGCGTGACGATGGCGGCGATGGGAGCTAAGAGGTGGTAGTTTGTTTGCCAGCTGTAGGTCTGTGTGATGTATCCGCCGCCGATGAAGCCAATCGTCGCGCCGACGGCAAACATCGCGCTGATGATGCCTGTTGCCGTCGGTACCTTCTCGGGCGGAAACTCATCCCGAATGAGCGCGAATGCGAGGGGAAACATTGCCAACCCTACACCCTGAATGGCACGAAACGCAAGCAAAACACCTATGCTCCACGCGAACCCGTTCCCGATAACGGCAATCGTGTAGAGCGTCAGTGCCACAAGCAAAAGCTTCTTTTTCCCGTAAGTGTCCCCAAGCGTGCCAAATGACGGCGTCGTCAGGCTTCCTAAGAGCAGATAGATGGCGGGAACCCACGAGACCACCGCTTCAGTGGTGTGAAACTCGGCCTGCAGCGTGGGCAGCGCTGGAATGAGCATGGACTCGCTGAATGAGACCATGAGACCGGTGAGGCTTAGGATCACTAAGACAAGCCCAGTGCCCCCTCTTAAGTCGTTTGGACGTGCTGCCATTCAGCGCTCCTCGCTCGGTGAGATAATTTGCGGGCCGCCGCTGCGGGAACGAGTGCCACTCCTAGAGCCCGCGCACCGCCGCTATTTCATTATCTGGCAAACGTAGCATTTGACAAGTTAAATAAGGTTTTTCATTTGATATTCCCTCTAAACGGCCTCTGCTGGCTTGAACGCGGGTTGCTCCTGAAATCAGCTGTGCATCACTCGCGGTCCGATTCGTTAGGCGCGGGGCGAGGCTCTGACGAGCAGCATGTATTGGTCGCACGCCAGCAAGCATCAGTGCGACTCTCTGGCGAACGACCAAGCCCGTTCTAGACGCGTGTTCGCAGATGACTGCGAGTCTCGCTTTGTGGTTCGGCTACGGATTACGCGGAGTCATTTCGCAACTTTTATTGCATCCCGCAGGAGTTGACTAGACACGTCGTGCGCTTGGGGTGACCACATCGATTGTCTCAAGCTTATGAGGAACGATGAAGCCCACAGAGAAGCTTCCGGACGTGCTTGAGTTTTTCAACATTATAGCGAGAATCCGGCGTCTCAACGAGGTTTTTCGCCTCAGCTCGAGAATCCGTTATCTGTACGAGGTCCTGTGCTTTATCCTCATTATCTTTGACGTCTTTTTCCTGTTCATTACCGTTGTCTTTAACCTCAGACAAGGGAGCTTACAGGCAATAGCGACGTTTGACGCGGTCGTTGTGCTCTTTTTATGGGTCGAATACCTGTTTCGGGTGAACGAGCAGGACAACAAGTGGCGCTACGTCGCGCACCAGTGGACCGACGTTCTCGCGATCATTCCGTTTGACTATCTTGCCCTCGTTTCGTTCGGCGTCGCTCTGCCGTTTACCCTCATCTTCAAGCTTCTGCGACTCGTGCGAGTCGTCGCCCTGTTGAGGTTCTCGCGACGCCTCGAAAGAGAAGTCCTCGCTTTTGCCGAAAAGACGCGGCTCATCTACGGCTTAGCCATCTACCTGCTCATCATTATCGTTGGCGCGGCTCTGTTCTTTTCCATCGAATCACCGGTGAATCCCAACGTCGGCAGCCCGAACGACGCGCTGTGGTACATGGTCGTCACCATTACAAGCGTCGGCTATGGGGACGTGGTGCCGTACACCGGGCTTGGCAGGATCATCGGGGTCATCGCAATGATCTCTGCGATCCTCTTTGCGAGTCTCGTGACGGCCACTACCACGTCGGCCCTCCTCGAGAAGTTCAGGGCAGAACGGGAGGAAATCACGAAAGGAAGCAAAGAGACGATCGGAAACGTTATCGCACAACTGAACGCAATCGAAGAGCGTTTAGCTAGGCTCTCTACATTGGAGGACCGCACGGACGAGATCAAGGCTGACCTCGCCGAGCTCAAAGGGATGCGAGAAGAGGTGCAGAGCCTGAAAGAATCTCTTGAGGGGAAGAAGTAAGAAGAGTGAATTGCTTGGGGCGTGTGGGTGCATATCGCTTCAGCTTCCGAATAATCAACGACTACCATGTTTGAAATAGAGTTCGCCATTTTCGCCGCCATTGTTTTTGTTTTCGCGCTTGTCTCTCGTCGCGTTGAGAGACTCAACGTGACGGCGCCCATGGCATTCATCGTTGGGGGCAGTTGTTCGGCGGCTCATAGTCCTCGGTTAGCCCCTCGAGCATTGCGAATCAGCCGGACGACACCGCGCTCACGATTGAGAGGTTTTTAGTAAGTGACCTTCAAAGCGCCTACCAAAAGTCTCTCCTATTAAACAAGTCCGGATCGAAGCCGTAGTACCCACTCGGTTGAGTGAGGTAGCGGATCAGTCCAGGGGTGATGTCATGCGTCACGAGACACAAGGCGTCGATCGCTGATTGCTGTGCAACCTGTAGGCTGAAATCAGCGCTCTCGTCATAGGTGTAACCTGACTTGAAAACGTCGAGTTCGGCTTTGAGGTCGGGGTAGTCGGGGACGGCGATCATGTCGTTCTCCATCAGGAGAGCCAAGTTGTCGTAGCAATATTCGCGCTTTGAGCGGGCGACACGCTCCACCAAAGCGCGCGCCTCGAGCGCGGATACCAATGCCTCATTCGGACGATCAAAGGCCCTGACCACGGCGTTGTTATAGTATCGCGCTAGTTGGGAAACGCCCGTGATCTGGTTTTCTATGGACTCTACGGGATAGCGCCCGAACTCTTTACGAGAGGTATGAGCGTGATGTCGTCCTATTTGTTACATTCTTCATTGAGACTAATACTCTGCCCAAGATTAACGTCGCCGACGAAGCTGCGTTTAACCGGATTTATATAGTGTCTTTTACGCATGGTTTATCGCGAGCTGAAATAAACACTGACATCAAGGAACGCCTCAAGACCGATGATGAGGCACTCAAGACTATTTTCGCGTGGGTAGTGCAGGGCTACTACGATTGCAAAGACTTTGGACTTCACCCCCCAGCGTCAGTAAATGCCGCCACAAAGCAGTATCAACTTCGGATGAACCCCTTAGCGGAGTTTGTCGCATCAGAATGCATTGATGATATAAACGAAAAAACGCCAACTGCCGCGTTGTATGAGCGGTTCAAATTTTCTGCAGACCTCGGAGCCTTGCGAGACGTCAGGAGTATCAAGTCGTTCGGCATCTTCTTCAAACAACTTGCTGAGGCTGTCGGCTATAGGAAAGGACACGGTGTAGACGGCAATTACTGGGAAGGCGTCCGTCTTCGTGATATCAACGACGACATTGACGACAGTGAGGGTAAGAACTCTGAACAGCTGAACAGTATATGGCACAATACAACAACTAGGATAGGTGATATCTCAGAGTACAGGGGACTTTTGCAAATAACACCTTCTACTCTTCAGATGTTCAATGCTGAAGAAGAGCGCCGCGCTATTGATGAAGGTACGCAAGTACTCGAGAAAGAAACTCGGAGACAACTACCAAATGAAAAAAGATGCGACCAAACCGAATGCAACAAGGCCGCAATAGAAGAGATACAAAAGACTCTGAGTGAGCTGACTCTCCGCTCCCTCATTATTGAAAAAACAATCAAAGCAGAAGCAGCTACTACCGACTCACGAAGTATCCATCCCGACGCCCTTAAGTTGGCAGTATGCGGAGAACTTCACGACGAGCATTTAGGGCGTTGGCGCTTGCAGTACCTTCTCGAATTCTATCAGCAGCTAGCCACTGACGACGTTGCAGTCCAAGCTCTTATAGCAAGTTGTCTGGAGGGCAATGCGTGTTAACTTACCTATCTCGCGTGCTAATTCCTAGTGCCGCGCAGAGCATTGCGCCGTATTTCCGGCTCGTGACAAATGCAGCATGTGACCGCGGATGAACAAAAGGAAGGTGGTAGTATGCCTAAACACATCAACGAAATGAGAATTGCGCGCATCAAGCGCGGTCTCTCTCAGCGCGACATGGCACAGATGCTTAACGTGACACAGGCCACGTACTCGAGGACTGAGAATGGCGTTACTGAACCGAGCGATGAGCTGCTCGAGCGAATCGTAGAAATCTTACGCGTACCGAAAAACCGTCTGCTTCAGACAGCGAGTTCATCCGTCGCTCCTGAAAAAGCTGAAAAAGGTGTTTTGCGGCAACAACCGTACGAGCCTCTTCAAGAACGTGCGAGCTAGGACACAGTTAGATTCGAGGCTAGGGATATTCCAGCGCTGATAAAGGATTTAAAACAGCTCGAAGAAGCTGGCGTCATCACGGAAGAAGAATTTGAGACCAAGAAGAAGGATTTGCTGGCGCGGTTGTAGCGGAGGGCAAATCGTGGAGCAGGGCCGTGCGATTGCTTGCTAGCGCATTTTAAAGCGCCTTGTGAAATATGTTTGTCTTGGTATTGCCTTAGAGGCTCACATGTTGCTAGCTAGCGCAATTTAGCCTGCAAATTCGTCGTTTAGGGCCCACGCATCCTCATTTGTTAGTTGAGAATAGCCTGACGTCCAGAAGGACGAAGTTTATATTCTGCATGCATCATTTCTTTTGCAAATAGACAGTGCGGAGCTTGATTGTTTTGGTAACGTATAAGAAACTCAAAAACTTGTACAACCGTTGGGACATTCCAGACGGCGAGCAAGAAAAATTTGACAGATTCAAAAACCGCGTTTTTCATTGCCTTGATACGTATGTGGGCCGTCTTTTTTTGGATAAACCCACGCTTGAAACTAAGTTATTGTTATGCATTGGCGAGTTTTCAGGCACGTCATATTCGACTAAGACAACGCACATACCTGGATTGATTGATGGTCCCCCAGGTTTGTACGGCAAAGATATTACTGATTATTTCCACCAAACGAGGATTGGCAACCTCATATTGAATCTTGATTATCTCACCGACTTTCAGATATTGGTGCTGACCATTCAATGCGTTTTTTGGTTGGAAGAATTGGACGATAAGCGCAAGGAGATGTTCTTTCAATGTATTAAGAAAGCCATCGAATCTTCGGACATTCAGCTTTCAATCAGAAAGGGTTCTAAAGGGGAGTTCATTATTGTCCCCAAGGGGGCCCGCCCTTTAGATGAAAAACTCGTTGATGATGTGCTAGAATGGCTCACTGCGTATCCTGAAGCAAAGAAACACTTTGAGCGCGCGTTGGCGATGCTCATATCAAGAGACTATAGAGAAGCAGCTGACAACATGCGGCTTTCTTTTGAGAACTTCCTGAAACAGTTCTTCCCCCAACAAGACGGAAGACCACAGCGAAAGGGGCTGGAGAAATTTCCTTCTGACGTAAAAGCCTATTTGCAGCAGAAAAAAGTACCTAACCAAGTCTTACAATCATACAACAGTCTATTTCACCATTATGGCGAATACTTGAACTTCATTGCTAAGCATAAGGATGATAGAGGGTCGCCAATTGCAGCCCCGGAAGCGGAGTATATTGTCTATCTAACTGGCCTGTTGATACGACTGCTGATTCAACTGGAGCAATAAACTTGGTGTTGGACTTGCTCGGCTACTTTTGATGAACACAATGCATGCAAACTCTTTTCTTCATTGACATGCATTTTGTGGGTTTTGGCGAGTCCAGTGCAGGTTTTCCGTTTATAGAGTTTCTAGAGGTTACCCGGGGCTATTATTACGCGAGTTTTGCGACGCTATATGGTATATATCATAAGTTGATATATAAGAAGCTCCCTTTTTCTTGCGCGAAATTACACGGGTTTATCTTTTAGGTCAGCTTACTCAAAAAGGAATTGGAAAAACTACTAACGACCTAAGCTGCTGCAAGCTCTCCACACATTAGGGCTAGTTGCTCCTATATAGTCTCTGTCGCTTCTGCTGCTTATCAAAGAGGTATCCATATTTCTTCAAAACTCGTTTACTCGTATAACTGGTAGGCATCACCACAGCTGCGAAGCCTGAAAAACCTAAAAATGTTGTCAAGGTGTAGCATATAGAACCTCTTAAGCAGCTTATCGCTTACGTTTTATAGTTATACGTCGCTCTCGCGCGCGACAGAGCGGGTGTGCGAAATGAGTCCTGCCGAAAAGAATTCTCAAAAAAGTAGAACGCAGCAAAACAGCCTAGTAATGACTACGTCAGCTTATTCAACTAGCGTGGAGCTAAGCTCTGCTTTGCTTAGCGAGATTAATGAGAGATTCGGGATTATTGCCATCTCTGGGACGGGCAAAATATTTGATTCGTCTCTTGGCAACTTACAAGTGTTTGATAGTCAAATAAAAGGGTCGAAGTTTTCGCTTTACAGAATAACAAATTCGATGCTTCAATTTACACTTTTGAGCACCAAAACTGGCATTCGTGTTGCTAGTCTCAAACTACCACCACCCACTTCAGCGTTAGGCATCATAGTGACTTGGTCTGACGAAGCCGTTGACCTTTTCGCTGGTGATTTTACTAAATTGCCGCTCAGCTATGCAAAGGGACAAAAGCAAGCAGGCAGAGTACGGCAGGACAAGAACGGAGCGTTAGTTGTAATGGCAGAAAGTATGTTTTACGTTTCCGATATGGAAGATGGAGAATTAGTACTCCTTTCCACTGCCAAAGAGCTATGGGACTTGACTGTTTTCAACAATAAACAATTAGTGCACAAAGCCAAAAAATGTATGGAAATAAATGGCACCCACTCATATGATGATTTCCTACTTGAGAAGTCGATATCACAACAATGCTTCATAATGCTGGTTAGGGGTTTTGAAGTATATACGAGGAAAAGATTTCTCGAAATAGAGAAAGAACTACCGTTCCGTGGCATAATTCCGCAGTTTGACCTTTTGCTTAATGAATTCACAAGAGATGCTAAAACGTTGCACAGAGTTTTCGCTTATGCTGAAATTAATATGAAAAGCATACTTGAGGCCTCGCTTAGCATCCCACGGCATCGAGGACAAAAGGGCCTAATAAACTTTCAAAGCTGGAGTGAATGTAAGGAAGCTTACAAACTTTGTTATAACATAAAGTTTGGCGAAATGCCTGACGTAAAAAGCGATGTGTTGGAAAGAGTGCAACGATACATGCGATTCCGACACAAAATTATCCATTCGTCGCAAGAAGCGACTATGCTGCGTGCTGAAAACCCGAAACAGGAACTGATATTCTTGAGTTTCGATGCTGCCGAGTCAGCAACGAAAGACTTTACGGAGTTTATCGAAAAACTCCATGCGCAGACTGAAAACCTCACTGCATAGAGCCTTGCTCTATAGAAAGCAAATTAGTTCGTCGTCGCAGGCAATAATTTCAGATGTTGCATCTAAGCATTTGGGGTTTGGCACTATTCCGATAAAGTACAAAAAGCATTATGCCTTTTGACACCTCTCATTAATCATGCAACTCTTGTGCAAACATAAAATAGGCTTACACAGCGCAACAGTCTCGCACTCGTATCCGGTCATTCGGCTGCCACGAGAGTTCGCCTCGCTTGCAGGTAAGTTGGCACATATATACCAAACCGCGCACGAGGGGAAGCTTGCATTTGTTATGACCGTTGACGACCCGTTGACAAAATTTGTGCAAACGAAGAACGAAGTCAAGTTGAAGAGCGCCTCTCCGCCATCGAATCACAAATCGTAGAGCTAAAATTGCTTATTTTTTCAAACGAAGGCGACAGCCTTCACAAAATCAAAAACAGATGGGCTCGAGGCGATTCGAACGCCCGACCTTCGCCGTGTAAATACGCGGGTCGATCAGCGCTTGTTTCGCCCTTGTCAGAGCGCGGCGAAACAACCACAAGGAATGCAAGCGCCCCTTTGTGAACTGTTTGGTAAATACGTGTTTGTAGTCCTGCAAGCTTAGAGAGCGTGTGGGGCAGCCGTATCGTTGGGTAGTTGTAGTCGGTTCTTGCGTGGTGGAGCGAGATTTTGCTGCGATGGACTTCCAACAGTCCGTGGTTTGGCATCGCACCATCGTAATAAGGGTAATGTTCAGCTGCTAACATAGTACGCGCAAACTCGGCGCTGCCCATTTAGTCGTTACGATTTGCCTTCCGCGATAAGGCGAAGATGAGCACGCAACGTCCATTATTCTGAAGCGCTAGGTTTCTACTAGCTTGCTTCTCTCACGGCACGCGAGAGAGGTTCCGCTGTGAGCGCCGTAGATCGACCCCAGTAATTTGCTGAACTGCGCCCCATAAGGAGGAGTGCTCAGGATTGCGGTAATCAAAGCATCAATAGCAGAAAGAGCCGTTGGATACTAAGGAATTCAGATGTCGATCGGCATCAGGGCATTTGCGGGTTTCATTGTTCTATGTAGTCGATTCTGGCAAGAGCTTTCAAAGCAGCTTCGCGAACATTTGGGTCATCATCTTCTCTGGCCCTCATCAGAAACGGTACTGCAGGTTTACCAACTTGTTCAAGAATGACCGCTATGCTTGATCTAACGCGACCAATTGGATCTTTCAAGGCCTCCACTAGAAGAGATATTGCTGGCTCTCCGATTTCGCTCGTAATTTCCACGAGAGCTGACATAACCATCTTCTCGATTGTCTCTTCAAGATCGGTTCGTAGTATTAGTATCAATGGTTGGACGGCTGGCTCGCCCAATCTCACTACTTCTAGGAAGCGCAATCTCGCGATATAGTAAAAAGCTCTTTCCGTGTCAGTATCTGGAAACCAATCTAATTCGTCAAGCGAATTGGCAGCTTCGCTTCGTACAGATGAATTCTGATCTGTCAACGCTTGTGTTAGAGGCTTCATAGCTTTCGCAAAACGCAACTTGCCAAGTGATCGTGCGGCGCTCTGCCTGACGAACCGATCCTTATCATTTAGAGCTTTAATCAAAGGCTCTAAAGCTCTTTGATCTCTGATCCCCCCCAAGGAAACCGCTGCGGCGTCCCTTAGAGTCCTATCTTGATTGCTCAAAGCTTGAATGAGAGCCTCGCAAGCTACTGGACCCCCAATATCGCCCAATGCCTTTGCTGCTTTTCCTTTGTCACCAACATAGAACTCGAAGTCCAGCGCTTTTATCAGTGGTTTGACAGCAGGCTCACCCAATGTTATCAATTCGTTCCAATCTGATTGCGCAATCAAGTAATACGCTTGCTCGACGTCGTTTTTGGGCGTCCAGCCGCGATTGCGGAGAATGCCGGCCACGTCCTTGCGTATTTTTGGCTCGCGGTCACATAAGGCCTGTTTGAGCGCGTCCACAGCTTTATCAGTTTCAATGTTTCTGAGCGCTTCAACCGCTTTTATGCGAACACCAAGGTCGTCATCTCCTAACGCTAACTTAAAACCATCTGCGACTTCTTCATCTCCCATTTTTCCTTGAACCTCAACTGCGCGCCTCCTAGCGAAGCGTTGCTCTTGCTTCAATTTTGCAGTCTGATCATTCACGCTGCGATCGTCAGTTCTGTCCCCAAATCGTTTCTTTAGAGCTTCATAGCTGTACTTGCTTAACTTGTCTTGCTGGCCAAAGCGCCTGCTCAAGCGCAAAACGAGAACGCCGAAGATAATGAAGGCGACGATAATCAGGATGAAGAGTGCCGCTGGAACATAAGCGGAAACGCCAAGGGCAGAATAGCCTTCAGCAATACCAAATATTGCACCGATAAGTGCTAGAACTAGTACTATGTCCGTAAGCCAGTCCCGAAGCATAGTGTTCCTCAGGTCGCGCAGGCAGCGAATAATTCAAGCTTAAAACAGTATTTAACAGAGCTTAAGAGTTTTCTTTTGATCGTTAGCAGCAAATGAACACCTGGTTCTATAGATTTAGCAAACCTAGTCGACTGCGTTGTTATGGTGGCCTTTGCCCAACGGTTGCACAATACCTCTCATTTTTTTGTAATAACTTGATTTAATTAAGTTGATTAAGCTTAAATCATTCTGGATCGGCACAGTGGCGTGAAAAGGTCTCCCGCCATTTTTTGCCAAAAACGATGAAAAATTTTCTAAAACGATGCGAGCTCTAAATTTGAAATAAATGTTATATTTGAGCCGAACAAAAAATATCGACAAATACTTTTTGTATCAATACCAATAACTCACAAAGACAAAATCTCAAAAAATCAGAAAATGAGCTTATAGAAGACGGGTCAAGCATTCACCTGCTGGATTGACCATCCTCCTCGCAAGTATGAATGGCGACGGCTGAGAGTAAAAGCCTTACGTCATTTCTTTTTTTGACGCGTAAGCATCAGATGACCAGAATTGTTCGAGCATCGCGAGCGCTTGTTCCTTAGTAGGCGGAATCCCTTCGAGTTCTTGTCTTGTGAGGTTCTCAATGACCTCGTGAACTGCGCCCCCAAGAGTGAAGTACGTCTTTCCTGCGGTAGGGATGCGCAAGACGTAACTGAATTTGTACTGCATCGGACAGTTATCAAAGATTCGAAGGCACCACTGCCGACGGAGATGACTTCATCATCGAAGGTATTCACGTTAAGCTTTCCGAGGGCTTTGGCCGCCTCTCTCTTGACCGAGAAGCTGCTGTCTTTGAGCACTCTTAGCAACAGCCCAGCGGTTCTGTTATCGTCCGAACTTACGAAGGGCTGTCGCAGCGCTCTTGCGAACGTCACTGTCCGCATCGTTGAGCGCCCTTTCTAAGGGCTCAACGGCTCTGTTATCACCGATCGTGGCGAGGGCATCCGCAGCGTTCACGCGAACACGCTGAATGTCCGAGTCGTTCAGCGCCTTTATTAACGGCTCCACAGCCGGCTCGCCGATCCTGCCGAGGGCTTCCGCAGCGCGCGCGCGCACATTCAAATCCGCGTCGTTGAGCGCCCGTATCAAGGTCCGCACCGCCCTGAAACCGCCAATCTTACCAAGGGCCTCTGCCGCGTTACTGCGAACGTCACTGTCCGCGTCGTTGAGCGCTCTTATTAACGGCGCAACGGCCGGTTCGCCGATTGGATCACACTTATCCCATTGTCCTTTCGCTATCCAGTAGGCGG